>Ga0209006_10000463_pt1 | contig 38797 bp, 23 predicted proteins | sample JacPin_JW_Ref_O2_FD_188567 | JGI IMG/M metagenome (GOLD analysis project Ga0209006, IMG submission 188567) | Forest soil microbial communities from Algoma, Ontario, Canada - Jack Pine, Ontario site 1_JW_Ref_O2 (SPAdes) (version 2) | ecosystem: Environmental > Terrestrial > Soil > Boreal... | reverse complement strand
TCGCATCGAGCAGGCGCTTCCCGCGCTCGCCGCCATGCCGCCGCGCGGAGCGGAGCTGTGGCTGTACTTACAAGAGACGCTCCTGCAGCCTCACGCCGCCGACGCCCTCCGCGCCATGCATTCGCTGCGTCTGCTCTCTCTCCTGTTGCCCGAGTTGAAAATTATCGACTCGCTGGTCGTGCGCGACTTCTATCACCGCTTCACCGTCGACGAGCATTCTTTCATCGCCATTGAAAGCCTGCACCGGCTCAAGCAGTCACAGTCCGAATGGGACAAGCGCTACGGGGGGCTGCTCGGAGAACTGGAAGATCCGGAGCTGCTTTATCTTGCGCTGCTTTTGCATGACACGGGCAAGGGTGTGCCCGGCGGCAATCACGTTGTTGCGAGTCTAGACATCGCCAATAGCGCTATGGATCGCCTCGACGTCGATCCTAAGGAACGCGAAGAAGTTCTATTTCTCATCGCTAACCATCTGGAGCTTTCGTCCACTCTGCGGCGTGACATCTTCGATCCCGCTACGGTCGCCGCCTTTGCCGACAAAATGGGAACGCCCGAGCGCCTGAAGATGCTCTGCCTGCTCACCTACGCTGATATCAAGGCCGTGAATCCCGAAGCGCTCACGCCCTGGAAGGCTGAGAACGTTTGGCAACTCTACATGGCGGCGGAAAATTATCTGAACCGGAGCGCCGACCATCGTGTGCACGCCGACGTGAACCACGCTTACGTGAATAACGAAAAGCTGGAGCGGCTACGCTCGCTCGCGCCCGTGACTGGCAACAAATTCAAGGGATTTCTGGAAGGCTTCCCGCAGCGCTACCTGCTTGTGCACACCGCCGAAGAAGTCATGCGCGACATGCAGATGGCCGACGGCCTCAGCGCCAGTCCCGTGCAGGTTGAGCTGAAACGCGGCCGCCACTGGTACGAATTAACGCTGGTCACGCGCGATCGTCCATTTCTCTTCGCCACTCTCGCCGGCGTGCTTGCCGCGTGGGGCATGAATATCGTGAAGGCCAACGCATTTTCCAACGAGGCCGGAATTGTGGTCGACACCTTTCACTTTACCGACCGCTTCCGCACGCTTGAGCTGAATCTTTCTGAATGGGAGCGCTTCAAGAATAGCGTCATCAGCGTGCTGCTCGGCGAGGCCGATCTGGAAAAGATGCTGCGCGACCGCCAGCACTCGGAAAAGGGCGCCATCGCCAAGGTGAAAGTCGAAACCAAAATCGAATTTGACGATTCCTCTTCCGCTACTACAACGTTGCTACAGGTCATCGCCCAGGATCGTCCGCGCCTGCTGCACCGCATCGCCTCCTGCCTCTCCGACGAAAAGTGCAACATCGAGATCGCACTCATCGACACCGAAGGCCAGATGGCGATCGATACTTTCTATTTGACCTCGACAGGCAAGAAGTTGAAGGCCGAGCATTGCAGGCAGGTCGAAAAAGCTCTCATCGAAGAATTACGCGCAGAGTAGCCGCGCCGCTTCGCATCTGGAATCTGTCTTCGCACGGTGGTACTATCGCGCGCTATGAAGGCTCGTCTTCTCGTCGCATCGTCATTTATTTTCTTCGCCCAGTTCGCTATCGGCCAGACTCCGTCCGCACCACCGCACCCCATCGTCCTGCACGCGGCGCGTCTGCTCGATGTGAAAAACGGACGCATTATCAAGCCTGCTGAAGTATTGATTGAGGGTGAACGCATCACGGAAGTCGGCGCTTCGGTGAAGCATCCCGCCGCCGCGGAAGTCATCGATCTCGGTGATCGCACGCTGCTTCCCGGATTGATCGATGCCCACGTCCATCTTTTCCTGCATCCCGGGGCCGAAGATTTGCAGACGGTGCAGGAATCCGTCCCGCAGCGCACCATCATCGCCACGCTCGCCGCGCGCGACGACCTGATGGCCGGATTCACCGCCGAGCGTGACATGGGAACCGAAGGCGCCGGATCAGCCGACACCGCCGTGCGTGATGCGATCAATGCCGGCGCGATTCCTGGGCCGCGCCTGCGCATCAGCGGCAATGCCATCAACATTCTCGGCGGACACGAAGACGCGCTCGGCTACAACCCGGCGCAACACGTTCTGCCCAATGCTGACTATGCCAACAACGTCGACGAACTCGTCGCCGTGATGCGCCAGCAGTTCAAGGAGGGCGCAGACTTCACCAAGATTTATGAAACCGGCGCGGATCAAATAAAAGACGGCAAGCTTTCCACTCCGTTTCAATACAGCGAGGCTCAACTGGAGGCGGCAGTGAAGGAAGCCGCCCGCCTCGGCAAGCGCGTCGCCGTGCACGCGACCGGAGAACCGGGAACGCTCTTCGCCGCGCAAGCCGGAACCGCTTCGATCGACCACGCCGACCAGCTCAGCCCAGAAACCATGCGGCTGATGAAAGAGAAGCAGATCTTTGCCGTGCCGACTTTCACCATCTTCGAATATTTTGCCGAGCACGCCGCCACGCCGCAGCAAGCCGCGCGCATGCGCGAAATGCTCGACGTAAAAGCGGAAGAGTTCAAAAAGCAGGTCGCGGAAGGCGTGCCGATGGCCGTCGGATCAGACGTTGGCCCCTTCCCGCACGGCACGCAGGCGCGCGAGTTTGTGCTCATGGTGAAATATGGAATGTCACCGCTGGCCGTGATCCAGGCCGACCTCATCCACGGCGCGAAACTTCTCGGATGGGAAGGCCAGATCGGCTCGCTCGAAGCCGGATATCTCGCCGACGTAATCGCCATTTCGGGAGATCCTCTGCAGGACGTCAGCACACTGCAGAGCGTCAGCTTCGTGATGAAGGGCGGCGTTATTTATAAGAAGTAAGCTCGTGCTGACATCCCTCCACGCGAGCGTTTCCGATTCTTAGAAATCGCCGCCGGGTACAATTCCTTGCCTCGCATGCTGCAAAAGAATGCACTGTTACTTTCGGGTGACTGCCTCGTCGATCGCTGAAACCTCTGATTTGGCGGGCTTTCCCGCGCTTCTAATGTTGTGCAGGTGGTTGCGCAATTGCCCCAACACAGATGCTGCGCTGCCCCCGGCGAGCATCTATGACTTGCCGCAGGCTCCAGCAGATTCGGTTCAGCATCGTGGCCGTCGCGCTTTTTTTTGTCGCGCTATCCAGTGCTTCGCTTGCGCAAGGACCTGAAGTCGTTGTGCCGTTCGCTGACGCTCCATCTGCATCCGCTCCAGCCAATTTTGCTGCCTCGCCATTCATCGCGCCAGTCAAGCTCGGTAGCGAGCACAAATTTCTAGATCGCACGAATATCGCCCTCTTCGCCGCGGCCGCTTCATTGAACACGGCGGATTTCGCAGTCACCTACTCGAACCTGCAAAGCGGCGGCAAGGAACTCAATCCCGTCGTGCGTATCTTCGGACGCTCTGGTCCGGGCCTCTCGGTGAACTTCATCGGCGAAACCGTGGGCGTCATGGGCGTCAGTTATTTCCTGCACAAAACCGGCCATCACCGCCTTGAGCGTTTGGTCCCGCTCGCAAATATTGCTTGTTCGGCAGGCGCGGTCAGCTACGACCTGACCCACCGGACTCCGGTGATCAGCGCGGCGTCCGGGGCGTCTTCCGCGCATAAATCCGCGAGCTTCAGCCTCAGGATCAATCTCCGCTAGTACTGCCGGCTGCCGTTTGTTTCAGGCCTCACTGGACAATCCCGCACTGATTCGTCAAGATTCTCTTCTGAATATGCAAAGAATCGCCCGACCTGGCTGCAGTATCCAATAAAAGATTAGTGCGGCCTGCTCATACGTGCCCGCCGCGGAGAGCCAACCATGAAAATTGCAAACGATGTCACCGAATTGATCGGCCACACCCCGCTCGTCCGTCTGAATAAGGTCACCAAAGGATGCGTTGCCGAAGTTGTCGGCAAGCTCGAGAGCCAGAACCCCGTGGGCAGCGTGAAAGACCGCATCGGCGTCAGCATGATTGCGGAGGCCGAGCGCGCCGGAAAAATTCATCCCGGCAAAACGGTGCTGATTGAGCCCACCAGCGGCAACACGGGCATCGGCCTCGCCTTCGTCGCCGCCGTGAAAGGTTACAAGCTGATTCTGACCATGCCTGAAACTATGAGTCTTGAGCGCCGCGTGCTTCTGCTCGCCTTCGGCGCGGAAATCGTTCTCACTCCCGGCCCGCGCGGCATGAGCGGCGCTATCCTCAAGGCGAAAGAGATTCTGGCCAACACTCCCGGCGGTTACATGCTGCAGCAGTTCGACAACCCAGCGAATCCCAAGATTCACTTCGAAACCACCGGCCCGGAAATCTGGAGCGATACCGACGGCAAAGCCGACATCCTGATTTCCGGCGTCGGCACCGGCGGCACCATCACCGGCGTCTGCGAATACATCAAGCCCAAGAAGCCATCATTCAAAGCCATCGCGGTCGAGCCCGCCGACAGCGCCGTGCTCTCCGGCGGCAAACCGGCGCCGCACAAAATTCAAGGCATCGGCGCCGGATTCGTTCCCACCATTCTGCGCAAGGACTACATCGATGAAGTCGTCACCGTCACCAATGACGAAGCCATCGCCATGGCGCGCCGCCTGCCGCTTGAAGAAGGGTTGCTGGTCGGAATCTCCTCGGGAGCCGCTGTGGCCGCGGCTTTGAAGGTTGGGCAGCGTCCGGAGAATGCCGGTAAGTTGATCGTCGTTATCCTGCCGTCTTTCGGTGAACGCTACTTGAGCAGTATCCTGTTTCAGGAGTTGCGGGACAAAGCGTTGCAGATTCCGACGGTAACGCTCCCCTCCTGACTTATTCATGAGCCTGATCGCAGGAATGCGGGAAGATGTCGCGAACGTCATGCAGCACGATCCCGCGGCGAAATCTCGCCTGGAAATTGTTTTGTGCTATGCCGGGCTGCACGCGGTCTGGCTCTATCGCATCAATCATTGGCTTTGGGGTCGCGGCCTGCTCCTGCTCGCTCGTCTGTCCTCGCAGTACGCCCGCTTTCTGACCGGAATCGAAATCCACCCTGCCGCGGAAATCGGACGCCGTCTCTTCATCGATCACGGACTCGGCGTTGTTATCGGCGAAACAGCCATCGTCGGCGACGACGTCCTCCTCTATCAGGGAGTGACGCTCGGCGGCACGGGCAAGGAGCAGGGCAAGCGCCATCCCACGCTGGAAGATAGTGTTGTGGTGGGCAGCGGCGCGAAGATTTTGGGAAATATTACTGTCGGAAAAAATTGCCGCATCGGCGCGGGTTCCGTCGTGTTGCGCAACGTCCCGGCAGATTCAACGGTCGTAGGCGTCCCCGGCCACATCATCTTCCGCGAGGGCAAGCGCGTCGTCATCACCGATCCCAAGCAGATCAATGATCCCCTCTCAGAGGCGCTGGCCGCGCTCATCAACGAAGTGCACAAGCTCCGCGACCGCGTCGAACAGTTGGAAGGTTCAGATGCGAAGCGCGAGCCCGTGCCCGCCTCCTTGCAGCGGATCATGGACGATCTCGACTTCCAGATCTGATCTCGTGACAGTTCACTTGCCACGACTTTAGGAACTAAATCCGCCCAGACTCCGTATCACCGACAACGGCCAGCCGTACGGGCATTGGTGCTCGTTGACCAAATCCTCCCCGGGCCGTCATGGTATAGTGCCCGCCATAGCGTAATTGCAGGCGAAATCGCAGGAGGCGTCCCTTTGTCAGTCACCATTTCCGGTCTGTCGAAAACCTATCCCAACGGCGTTAAAGCGCTGAAGAATGTTTCCCTCAACATCGGCAACAATATGTTTGGCCTGCTTGGGCCGAATGGCGCGGGCAAGAGCACGCTCATGCGCACGGTGGCCACGCTGCAAGAGCCCGATTCCGGCACGGTTCAGGTCGACGGCCTCGATGTCCTCAAACAGAAAAACGAGGTACGCAAGGTTCTCGGCTATCTTCCGCAGGAGTTCGGCGTGTATCCCAAGATGTCCGCCGCCGACATGTTGCAACATCTGGCTGTGATGAAGGGCATCACCAACTCCGGCGAGCGCAAGGAAATGGTCGAGGCGCTGTTGCAGCAGACTAATCTTTGGGAAGTCCGCAAGAAGGCGTTGAGCACATTTTCCGGTGGCATGAAGCAGCGCTTCGGCATCGCGCAGGCGTTGCTCGGCAATCCTCGGTTGATTATCGTCGATGAGCCCACCGCAGGCCTCGATCCCGCCGAGCGCAACCGCTTCCTGAACCTGCTCAGTTCGATCGGCCGCGACGTCACCGTCATTCTTTCCACCCACATCGTCGACGACGTCCGCGAACTGTGCCCGCGCATGGCGATCATCGCCGGTGGGCAACTGCTAATCGAAGGCGCGCCGGCCGACAGCCTCGCCGCATTGCAAGGCAAAATGTGGAGCAAGATCGTCGGCGGGGACGACGAACTCCGCACCCTCGAATCGCAGATGCAAGTCATCTCTACCCATCTCGTCGGCGGTCAGCACGAAGTTCGCGTCTATGCGGACTCCAACCCCGGCGCGGGTTTCCGTGCCGTCGACTCGCATCTCGACGATGTCTATTTCCTCAGCCTTTCACGGGCAGCCAAGAACTAAGCAGGAGTAATTCACGATGAGACTTTTCTGGGAGTTTTTTACCTTCGAGCTGCAGCTTCGGCGCAAAAGCATCTCGACCTACGTCTACTTCCTGCTCTGGTTTTTCTTCAGCTTTCTCTGCGTCGCCTCCGAAAGCTTCGGACCGATCGGTTCGGGCAACGGCAAAGTTCTGCTGAACGGTCCATTCGCCGCGACCCTCAACTACGTCTTCATTTCTCTGTTCGGCGTCATCGTCATTGCGGCTATCTTCGGCACGTCGATCCTGCGTGACTTCCAGCGCGACACCTACCAGATGCTTTTCACCAAGCCAATCTCCAAGGTCGCCTACCTTGGCGGACGGTGGGCCGGTTCGCTGGTGACGACCGTCTTCGCATTTTCCGGCTGCATCTTCGGCGAGTTCATCGGCACGCTCGCGCCCTGGGCCGATCACTCCCGCATCGGCCCCAATCATTTCTGGTGGTACGTGCAGCCGTTTCTGTCCATCACCGTCGTACAGATTTTCGTTCTCGGCTCGCTGTTCTTCGCCGTCGCAGCGCTCACGCGCAAGATTTTCGTTGTCTATGTGCAGGGCGCAGCCCTGTTCATGATTTATCTCATTCTCCTCACCATCTTCTTTGCGTCGCGCTCGTTGGAGCATTTCTGGTCGGGCATCGTCGATCCGGTTGGCTTCATTCTCGTTAACGACATCACCCGTTACTGGACCGTTGTCGAACAGAATTCGCAGCTGCTCAGCTGGTCGCCACACGTGGCTTTAGGCCTGTTTCTGTATAACCGCCTGCTCTGGATCGGCGTCGGCTTCGTCTCGCTCGGCGCAGTGTGGGCGCTGTTTCCCATGTCGGTCGAGGCGCTCACCGCGCGCTCCCAGGGACGTCGCGCTGCCAAGGCCAAGCAGCAGGAAGAACTCGAACTTCGCCCCGTTCGGTCGCTGGTCGCGGCCAAAATTCCCCGCGTGCATCAGGATTTCTCCACCGCCACGGCCTGGGCGCAATTCATTTCGCTGTCGCGCATGCGCATCAGCACCATTCTTCACGAGATTCCCTTCTGGGCAATCGTCGTCATCATGGTCGGCTTCGCCTTCAACAACGGCTATTTCGCCGGCTACGTCGCCGACGTGAACGTCTGGCCGGTTACCTATCTCATGCTGCAATCCGTCGAAGGCAGCGCCGAACTTTTCCTGTTCATCGTTGCCGGGCTCTACGCCGCCGAACTTGTCTGGCGTGAGCGCGACGTTCGCTTCGAAGGCATCCACGATTCGCTGCCGATGAACGAAACCGTCGACTGGTTCTCGAAATTCGTAGCCATTGCCTTCGTCGAGTTGGTGCTTCTCACCTTCACTCTCTTCGCCTGCATCTCGATGCAGACCATGACTGGTTATTACCATTACGAATTTCTGCAATATTTCAAGGAACTCTACCTCGTCGTCTTCCCGCAGACATTAATGTATGCACTGCTCGCCCTCTTCGTGCAGACCATTGTCAGCAACAAGTTCATCGGACATGGCATCGTCATCGGCGTCTTTGTCATGGTCCAGATCCTGTTCAACTTCGGCTGGGAAAATACGCTCTACCTCTTCGGACAAACTCCCGCTTACACCTACAGCGACATGAATAGCTACGGGCACTTCGTCCCAGCCCTCTTCTGGTCGATTACTTACTGGCTGGCCATCTGCGCGTTGTTCGGCGTGATCTCGATTGTCTTCACCCGCCGCGGCGCCGACAGTAACTGGTCCGCCCGCTTCAAAATCGCCGCAGGCCGTGCCCCGCGCTTGATTCCGGCCGCCGCTCTTTTCCTGCTGATCGCTCTCGGCGCAGGCGGCTGGTATTACTACAACGCGCACGTGCTCAACGAATATCTGAACGCCGATGCCCGCCGCGACATTCAAGCCCAGTACGAACGCGACTTCAAGAAGTACGAAAACTTCCCGCAGCCAAAAATCATCGCCGTCGACAGTCACATCGATATCTTCCCCGACCGCCGCTCGTTTTCCGGCTGGGGACACTTCACCCTGCAGAACAAAACTTCACAGCCCATCTCGCAGATTCACCTCACGGATGCGAACCAAGCTCTCTCAAACGTGCAGTTCGACCGCTCGTTTCATCTCGTCAGTTCGAACTCGCGTCACACCTACTCGATCTACGCGATCGACCAGCCGCTCGCTCCCGGCGAAACCGTGCAGCTGAATTTCAACGTCGGCTGGACCTCGCACGGCTTCCGCGATGGCAACGAAAAACCCGAACTGGCCTACAACGGCACGTTCTTCGACTCCAGCTACTTCCCGGGCCTCGGCTATAGCACCGCAGGTGAACTTGACGATCCCCGCCGTCGCCGTGAGGAACACCTTCCCACGCTCGAAGAGCTGGCTCCCCGCGGCGACCCCGCGCAGTCTCTTTACAACATCTTCTACAAGGATTCCGACTGGATCAAATATCACACCGTCGTCAGCACTACCGGCGATCAAATCGCCATCGCGCCCGGCTATCTCAAACGCCAGTGGCAGGAAAATGGCCGCAACTTCTACGAATACGACATGGGATCGACGAGCATCCTTGATTTCCATGCCTATCTCTCGGGCCGCTACAACGTGCGCCGTGAGCAATACAAGGGAGTGAATCTCGAGATCTATTACACGCCCGGGCATGAGTACAATCTTGACGACATGCTCGCCTCGTCCAAAGACGGCCTCGACTACTTCCAGACTAATTACAGTCCGTACCAGTTTCAGCAGTTCCGCATCATGGAGTTTCCGCGCTACCGCACCTTTGCGCAGTCGTTCTCCAACACTGTGCCGTATTCCGAAGGCATCGGATTCATCCAGCGCATCCTGAAGAAGAACGACATCGACTTCACCTACTTCGTCACCGCACACGAACTCGGCCACCAGTGGTGGGCGCACCAGTTGATCGGCGCCAACGTGCAGGGTTCGAATATGATGTCGGAAACGCTGGCGGAATATTCCGCGTTGATGGTCATGCAGCAGAAATACGGCAAAGACAAAATGCACCGCTTCCTGCGCCATGAACTTGACCGTTACCTTCGAGGCCGGGCGACCGAAGTCCGCCACGAGCCGCCGCTAGCGCTGGTGCAGCGCGAGCCTTATGTCTGGTATCAGAAAGGTGGGCAGATCATGTACACGCTCGCCGACTACATCGGCGAAGACAAGGTCAACCTCGCGCTGCACAATTTCCTCATGCAGTATCGCTTTGCCAACGCCACGAACGCGGAGAGCGCGCCTTATCCCGACACGCGCCAGCTCGAAGCCGCCCTGCGCGCGCAGACGCCGCCTGAACTGCAATACCTGATCGACGACGGCTTCGAATCGATCGTTCTGTACGACAACAAGGCCGTCACCGCGACCGTGACTCCGACCGCCGATCACAAATTTAAAGTCACGCTCACGGTGCAGGCGCGAAAGGTGAAGGCCGACGGCAACGGCAACGAGAGCCCGATGACCCTCAACGACTACATCGACATCGGAGTATTCAAAGGGGATAAAGACGAAGAGCAGCCGCTCTATCTGAAGAAGGAAAAACTAACCCAGGAGCAGAACACTTTCGAGATTGTTGTGGATGAGATGCCGACGCGCGCTGGCATCGACCCTTATAACAAGCTGGTCGATCGCATTGCCGACGACAACACGATCGATGTGACGAAACCCTGATCACTATGCAGGGCTAGTCTCTTTATTTGCCGGCCCGTGCCCGCTCGCGGGCCGGAGAAAAGCGGATGCAATACACCAATCCGAGCACCAGCAGAAACCCTCCCCACCAGATTGTGGCGTGCAGATCGTAAAGCACAACCTTGTTCACCGGCGGATAGATCGCTTCGTAAATTCCGCTGCCAAAGATGAGCACACCATTCACCAGCAGTGATACGCCGATGAAGAACCAGATCGATAGATTTCCGCCTGAGTTCATTCCATCCCCCTACCAGAAAATAATTTGCAGAATCACGAACACAACCGCGACCACGGCGCCCCAGAACACGGGACTGTGGAACATAGAAACATTCTCATCACGAGGAATCGGCGTCAGCCCGTAGACCAGATCTTTCAACTCCGAATCCGGCTTGGGTTTTGTGATCATGCTCACCACCACGGTGACAATCACGCAGATCAGGCAGCTCCACAGCGCGCGAAACATATTCTGCGCCTGATCCTGCGCCTGCAGTGACAGCGCCACATAACGCACAGCGGTCGGATCAGCTTTCACCCAGCCGTACATCCCAACCGAAGACAGAGTTCCGGCCAGCAATCCGGACCAGCCGCCCGCGGGCGTGGCGCGCTTCCACAGCATGCCGAGAATCACCGTCCCAAACAGCGGCGCGATGAAGAAGCTGAACAGGGACTGTACGTAATCCATGATGCTCTGCGCGTGCATCACCAGGTATGCTGTGCCGATGCTGATGACAACGCCGAGGATCGTCCACCAGCGGCCCAGCGTGACCTTTTTCTCGTCAGAAGCGTCCTTGTTGATGAAAGCCCCGTAAATGTCGTAAATCAGAACCGTGGTAAATGCGCTGACGTTTCCGGCCATGCCTGACATGAAACCAGCCACCAGTGCCGTGATGCCGAGCCCCAGCAGCCCCGGCCCGCAGTAGCGAGCCAGCATCAGCGGCAAAACTTCGTCATATCCGTGCAGTCCCTGCGCCTGTCCCGCCGGAGACCATGCCAGATCGGCCGGAACCAGCCGCATAAGATGTCCCGCTGGATCGCGCAGCAGCGCCAGGCCCAGCAGCCCCGGCAGGATCACGATGAACGGCACCATCATCTTGAAACCGGCGCCGATAATCGGAGCCAGCTTCGCCGAACGAAGATCTTTTGCGGAAAGAACGCGCTGGACCACCAGGAAATCTGTAGTCCAGTAACCCATCGCAATCACTGCGCCTAAACCGAAAACAATTCCCACCCAGTTGATGCCCATCGGGTTGTCGCTGAAATTGCCCAGCGTCGACCACAAGTGCGTGTACGATCCCGGATTCGCCACGTGCTGCTCGGACAAATTTTGAATGATCTTGGCCTTCATGCCACTCCAGCCCCCGGCTTCAATCAATCCGAGAATCGGAATCAGCAGCGCCCCAGCCCAGATAAGAAAGAACTGCAGCACTTCGTTGAAGATGGCCGAGCGCAAGCCGCCCAGTGCGACGTAAATCGCAACCGTGACCGACGAAATCAGAATGCTGAAATTCAGGTCCCATCCCAGCACGACTTTCATTACCACGGCCATTGCGTACATATTGATGCCGCTCATCAGCACGGTCATCAGCGCAAACGAAATAGACGAAATCGCCTGCGCTCCAGGCCCGAAGCGCAGTTTGAGGTATCCCGGCACCGAGTGCGTTTTGCAGATGTGGTAGAACGGCATCATCACCAGCGCCAGAAACAGCATCGCCGGAATCGCGCCAATCCAGTACCAGTGCGCCGCCAGGATTCCATACTTGTAGGAATTGCCCGCCCAGCCCATCAATTCGAGTGATCCCAGGTTCGCCGAGAGGAATGCGAGGCCTGCGACCCACGCGGTCATTTCGCGGCCGGCCATGAAAAAATCGTCACCGGTGTTGGCCTGTCCTTTGAGATACAAGCCGATGGCGAGCACCAGCGCGAAATAGAAAATGATGACTACCAGATCGACTGGCGCGAGATGGACCAGCGTCGAACCGCTGAAAAACAAGAGTGCAGGATTCATTTCGTTTGACCTGCCCGTATGCAGTCAAGTGCATTGGCGTACGGGGAACGCCGTTGAGTTTAACAGCAGAATACGTTTTCTGAGAACTTTATGGAGATTGGGTACCGGAGCTTGGCTACAGCAGATTGACAGGCTTCATAACCGTGCGCCGATCCCGAGGTATTCTTCTCGACAGGCGTCATCCTGAGCGTAGCCCTTCTTCAGGCGGAGCGAAGGATCTCGCGCGGAGCGTCCGAGCCTCACTTCTATCCTGCTAAACTGACCAGCGAAGAGGCACAGCAACTTGCCGAACAGAAACAGCGAAGATAAAAAAGCCGCCCTCGGAACCCGCGCCGTGTGGGCCGGGGAAAACGGTCCGCGCTGGGAGCGCGCCACGCAAGTTCCCGTCGCCCTCGGCGTCTCCTTCGCATACGACACCATCGACGACTGGCTCGAAGTCGCACTGGGCAAAGCGCCGGGACACATCTACAGCCGCAACACGAATCCCACGGTCGCCGCTTTCGAAGAAAAAGTTCGCGACCTCGAGTCCGCCGAAGCCGCTACCAGCTTCGCCAGTGGCATGGCTGCCATCAGCAATACTCTCCTCACGCTTCTCTCGCCCGGCGACCGCGTCGTCACCGTCAAAGACACCTATGGGGGCACCAACAAGCTCTTCATCGAATTTCTTCCCCGCTTCGGAATCAACGTCGCTCTATGTGACACCAACGATCCCGACGCCATCGAACGCTCCATCCGCCAGGGATGCAAAGCCGTCTACCTCGAAACTCCGACCAACCCCACCATCAAGATTCTCGACATCAGACGCCTCTCGACCGCAGCCCATCGGGAGAAGGCCGTTGTCGTCGTCGACAGCACGCTGGCAACGCCTGTCAACCAGCAACCGCTGAAACTCGGCGCCGATCTTGTACTCCACAGCGCCACAAAATTTCTCGGCGGCCACGCCGACGCGTTGGGTGGCATCGTCTGCGGTAAGGCCGATCTAGTCGCGAAGATTTATCACTTCCGCGAGATCACCGGAGCCAGCCTTGATCCCATGTCCGCGTATCTTCTTTTGCGCGGCATGAAAACCCTGCACCTGCGGATCGAGCGCCAAAATCAAAGTGCGCTCAAGATCGCGCGTTTTCTCGAATCCCATCCCCGCGTCACCAAGGTCTTCTATCCCGGCCTGAAGTCTCACGAAAATTATGCGCTCTCCCGCAAACAGATGCGCGGTTTCGGAGGAGTGCTCAGCTTCGCGATCGAAGGCGGTTTCGGCGCGGTGAAATCATTTCTCCCGCGCCTTCGCTACGCGCATCTCGCGGCAAATCTCGGCGCCGTCGAAACCGTAGCCGGACCCCCGGCCACGACCAGCCACGTCGAGTCCACGCCGAAAGAGCGCGAAGCCGCCGGAATCCCCGAAGCGCTCATCCGCTACTCCGTCGGCATCGAAGATCCGCAAGATCTCATCGCCGACCTTCAACAAGCGCTCGCTCAACTCACTTCAGCGAAATCGCGTGACCGCGCCAAAAAATCGCGCCGAAAATAACTCGCCGCAACCAACCACTCACAACCAAACGCAGCTTTCCTGATTTCGTAACACGCCTGAAAAACCGCTTGCATTCTCCTCGCCCTGTTGCTAACGTCGAATTTATCTGACGGGCCAGAACATCTGTAGAGTTGTAGACGGCTCGGCTCCTTCCTCCGGAGTTCCGAAAAAGCTCCTGTCGTAATGCTGCTCCACTTCGCTGCAACTTCGTCTGGCCTCCAGAGGAAAAGTGAAGAGGAGGAGAATTATGTCTGCATCGAAACAACGTCTACCGCTCGCCGGCAGTGAGCGCGCTCCCATGAAAGGCGCGCACGAAATCGGTCCGGCCAATCCGAACGAAACCGTCGACGTCACCATCCGTCTGCGCTCGCGTGCCGGAAAAGAGCCGATTGTGAAGCCCGAAGAATTCAACAAGCCGGTCGAGAAACGCAAAATCCTCAGCCGCAAGGAATTCGAGCAGCGCCACGGCGCCGATCCCGCCGATATCGCCCGCGTCGAGTCGTTCGCCCATGAAAGCGAACTCGCGGTAAAAGAGAAAAGCGCCGCCCGCCGCACCGTGATTCTCACTGGAACCGTGGCCGCGGTGAGCCACGCTTTCGGCGTGGAACTCAAACAGTACGAGCATCCCACCGCCGGACGCTATCGCGGACGCGTCGGAGTGATTCATCTGCCGTCCGAGCTTCACGGCATCGTCGAAGGCGTCTTTGGCCTCGACAATCGTCCTCAGGCCAAGCCACATTTTCGTAGGCGGCGTTCGCGGGTGGGCGCCAAGGATGCCTCCGGCACCTCCTACACGCCCGCGCAGGTCGCCGAACTCTACGACTATCCCACCGGCCTCGATGGAACCGGCGAGTGCATCGCTCTGCTGGAACTCGGCGGCGGCTTCAATCCCACCGATCTTAAGAACTATTGGAAGCAGGTTGGCCTCAGCAAAACGCCCACTGTCACTGCCGTTCCGGTCGGCAACGGCAGCAACAGTCCCGGAGATCCCAACGGCGCCGATGGCGAGGTCATGCTCGACATCGAAGTCTCCGGCTCCATCGCTCCCGGCTCCAAGATCGTCGTCTACTTCGCCGAGAATACCGACGCCGGATTCCTGAACGCGATCACCACCGCCATCCACGACTCCACCAATGCTCCGTCGATCCTCTCCATCAGTTGGGGAGGTCCCGAATCGTCATGGACGCAGCAAGCCATGACCTCGATGGATGAAGCGTTCCAGTCGGCTGCGGCCATGGGCGTCACAGTCCTGGTTGCTGCCGGGGATGACGGTTCCACCGACGGCGTCACCGATGGCGAGCAGCACGTCGACTTCCCGTCCTCGAGCCCCAACGTTCTCGCTTGCGGCGGCACGAAGCTCGTGGGTTCGGGCACAACGATTAGCAGCGAAGTCGTCTGGAACGAAGAGGCGAACAACGAAGGCGCAACCGGAGGCGGCGTCAGCGGCTTCTTTGCGCTTCCCAGCTACCAGAGCAGCGCGGGCGTGCCGGCATCGAGCAATCCACAGGGCTTCGCCGGTCGCGGCGTGCCCGATGTTGCCGGCGACGCCGATCCAACCACGGGCTACAACACGCTGGTCGACGGCCAGTCCGGCGTCATCGGCGGCACCAGCGCCGTGGCTCCGCTCTGGGCTGGCTTAATCGCGCTCATCAACCAGGGCATCGGCAAGCCGGTTGGGTTCATCAACCCGCTGCTCTACCAGAACCCAAACGCCGGAGACTTCAACGACATCACCTCCGGCAACAATGGCGCTTACTCCGCCGGTCCGGGATGGGATCCCTGCACCGGCCTCGGCTCGCCCATCGGTGTAAAGATCGCGTCATCCTTGGGCGTGCCAACGACGCAACAGCTAAGCCCCACTGGCGATTAGCATCAAAACCGTTCGTGCAAAAGTTAGGCGCGGCTTCTTAGCCGCGCCCTTTTTATTCCTTGTCATCTTTCTTGCTTGTTATGCCGAGCGAGCTTTTTGCGAAGCGAGGGATCTGGGCGAGTCGCGCGAGTGTCGCGCGTTTGACTCGCATCCCTTAGTCCGCCGCCATGCCCTGCGCTTCCGGCTCCAGCGACTCCACGGACGGCTCGCCGAACTTCTCACCCCGTAGCTGCGCTTCCAATGCCGCCAGTTGCGCTTCGATATCCTGCGTGGCCTTCCGCTTGCGAATTACTTCCTCGCGATAGCGCCGCAGGAAATAATCGATCGTCTCCACACGGATGCGGATCGACCCGGTCGGCTTGTTCTCGTCGAGATCCTTGAAGCAGAAGTACGGTGTGCCCGACTGCTCGATGATGCCTTCGATCACGCCATAAATCGGAGCATCGTGCCCGCACTTGAAGCTCGAAATTTCCAGCGCCACCAGATTCGGATGCCGCGCCGTAAACTTCGCCGCCCACACCTTGTGGTTCGTGCTGCACGAGTACGAATTCTTCCACGCGTCTGTGATATCCAACGCGTGACTGGTAACTCCAGCCCGCACTTCGTCGCCAAAGAGCCGCTCCAGCAGGTCTTCATCCTGCGGCAGCGTGTTCTGCGAGAAGATCGGATAGCCCAACTTCTGGAACTCCTCCAGAATCTCGTGATTCAAGCCCGGATCGTGGTGATACGGCCGCCCCAGCATGACGATGCCGATGCGGTCCTCGCGCTCCAGTTGATCCATCACCTCGCGAGCGCGGCGGCGAATGCTGGATTCGTAATCGTTCAACGCCGCGAATCCCGACTCGACCGCGCGATCGTTCTCTTCCAGCGAGAGGCCAAGCAGCGGCTGGAACGCAGTCAGCATTTGATGCGCGAACAACTTCCGGTCGGCGAAGTTCAGCACCGGATCGATGTACTTCAAATTGTTTTCGGCAAACACGTCGTTCTCTTTCGTGAACGCCGCCTTCACCGTCTCCGGGGTCGCGGTCACGGTCGGGCACGCATTCGCGCCAACGATGTTGACCAGCGACGAGTGCAGCACGTCGTACATCGGGAAGAAGATCGCGTCGAGCGGCTTCTTGCGATGCTTCTCCTGAATCAGGTTGTAGACGTGCGAAATGCCGATCTTCGCCGGGAAGCACGGATCAATCGCACCGCGGTTCGCTCCCGCACGGTACAGCTCCGAAGTCGTGTAATCGGAATAAATAACATTTTCCGGCTGCACACCCAGGCTCTCGAAATATGCGTTGAAGAGCGGAGCGTAGGTGTAAATATTCAGCACGCGCGGAATGCCGATGCGAATCTTTTTGCGATTCTCCATCAGCGCGACGCGTTCCTTGTCGCCCTTCTTCCATCCCGTCCACGTCCGCGTCGGCAGCGGATCGGCGACACTCTTGGAGTTCGTCGGCCGGAAAACCTCTTTGGCCGCGTAGTCGACGAAGTTCGGATGCTGCGCCCGAATTGCATCGAGCCCGGACTTGATGTCCTTCATATCGTTGACATCTTCCACCAGGCCCTTTTCGCAAGTGGCGATAATCAGGCGCTGCTCGCCGTGCATCAGCGGAACCTTTGTGACCTTCTGGATCGGCACAAAGCTCAGGTCATTTTTCGGCGTCGTCCGAATGTCGATAAACGTCCGCAGGCAATCGTTCTTGCAAAAGTGGCAGCGCGTCTCTTCGTTGCGCGTGGTGCGGTATTCAATCTTCCGCACCGCATCAAGACCGACGAATGTCGTCGTCTGCCCGTTGCGCCACAAGCGCAGAGATTCCTGTGCCGCGCCAATCGCGCCCGACTCTCCGCAATGCTCGTGAATAATAATTTCCGGCTTCTTGCCCGTCTGCTTGAAGCTGTTACGGATGAAATCGACTTCGGCTTTTACCACCGCGAGATTATGCTGCGTTCCGCCTTGCAGCACGAAGCGCGTGCCCAGCGCAGCCAGATTCGGAATGCTGGCTACATACAGGAATACGTTTTTCGGCAGCACGGTCGCGAGGCCGGCGAGAATTTCCTCGGCCCGCCAGCCTTGACGCTGGAAGTTCACGATGTCCGACTGCATGAACACCGCGCAGCCGTATCCGAATACCGGCATCGACTGCGCCGAAAACGCCAGATCCGCGTACTGATTGACGTTCAGTCCGAACCCTTCCGCGGTTGATTGCAAAAAGTATCCGTTGCCCGCCGAGCACTGCGTGTTCAGTTTGAAATCTTTCACTCGGCCGTTGTGCAGGATGATGATCTTGATGTCCTGCCCGCCCACGTCAACGATCACGTGCGGATCTTCATAAAACTTCAGCGCCGACTCGGTGTGCGCCACGGTTTCGACCAGCGCCACGTCGGCATGCAGAACATCTTTCAGAATGTCCTTCGCGTAGCCCGTGGTTGCCACGCCCAGCACTTCCAGCTTGGCGTTCTGCGCCTCCACCTGCCCGCGCAGATTCTCAAACATCTCGATCGTGTCCTGGATCGGATTGCCATTCGAGAGTTGATACGACTTGCAAAGGATCGTCCCATTCTCATCCAGCAGCACGGCTTTGGTTGAAGTCGATCCGCCGTCGATCCCGATAAACCCGCCCACCGTCGAGTTTTTCTGGAACACCGCCGGAATGAATTTCTTTGGCTTATATTCCTCTTTGAAAACGTCCAGATCTTCCGGGTTCTCGACCAACCCCTTGCCGCCGGACTTGGCCTTCTCTTCCGCGCGCCCAAAGTCGATATAGTGAACCAGCTTTTCGTAGCCCTCATAGCAGCCAATCGAATTGTCTTCCGATTTGCCAAATTCAATCGCGCCAATCGCCGCGAAATACTGCGCATTCGCCGGAACTTTAATTAGATCCTCTGGTTTCGCGCCCGCAGGAATCTCGACCTTGCGCTCCGCCCACATGCGCGGAATATTCGCCTGCCAGGCTTCGCGCATGCCCTTAATAAAGCTGTTCGGTCCGCCCAGCAGCAGCACGTGCGGCCGCAACGTATGTCCGCGCGTCAGCACGCTCAGATTCTGCAGAATGATGGCTTCGAACAACGACGCCATCAGCTCATCGGGTGGCGTACCGACCTTCTGCAGGCCATTAATATCCGTCTCGGCAAACACGCCGCACTTGCCGGCAACTTTGTGCAGTTTGATCCCGTTGTATCCCTGTAGAGCAAGCTCGGCGGTCGGTATCTTCAGCTTGGCATTGATCTTGTCGATGACCGCGCCCGTTCCTCCGGCGCACTTGTCGTTCATCGAAGGAATCTTTTTCTTCCGCCCGCTCTCTTCATCATCTTTGAAAACAATGATTTTTGCGTCCTGCCCGCCCAGCTCAATGACCGAGTAAACCTCGGGATGCATCTTCTCCACGGCCAGCGAAACTGCCGTCACTTCCTGCACGAACTTCGCACCAATCTGCTCGGCGATCCCGCTCCCGCCCGAGCCGGTCATGAACATGCGCGTGTTGCTGCTGCTCACGCCAACTTCAGCTTCAATCCGCTTCAGGAATTCCAGCGTCTTTTCCGGCTGCTTGGTCTCATGCCGCTGGTAGTCCTGCCACAGCACCTGGTCCGTGGCTGCGTCAACCACCACGGCCTTCACCGTGGTTGACCCCACATCGAGTCCCACCAAAAACTTGGTGTTGTGGTCGACTTGCTTTGGTGCGCGCTTCGGCTGGATCGCAGGAGTCTTAAGCTCAAGCCCGGAAATCTGGACCAGCCCCGCTCCCTTATGCTCGTGATCGTGCATGAATTCCCCTCGAATTGTTGAAAGCCGCTAAAAAAGAAAAAGCTTGAACCGCCGAGAACGCCAAGGCCGCCGAGAAAAACCTGAAAGAAGTCTCTCTCGGCGAACTCTGCGTGCTCGGCGGTAAAAAGTATTAGTCGCCCATCGCCGGGGCGGCGTTTTGCACCCGCACCCGCGACTTTTTCTGGAAACGCGTGTCCTTATCGATCCGCTTGCTCACGTGCAGAATGAACTGCGCCGCGGTTCCGGCAACGCCTTCCGTGTGCGGTACGTGGTAGAAGGGCCGCTTCAGCTCCGGATGCTCGTCGATATACTCGCGAATCTCGGCCATGCTCTTGCCCGTCGATTTCAGGCACTCCTCGAACTCGGCCTTGGCTTTCACCTTGGCCTCGCCCAGCGCCATCTGCACGCGGCTGTGAGCGTTGACCTCGCCCTCGCCGGACGTCTCAATCGGCAGGAAAATCATGTCCTTGAACTTATTGATGACCGCCGACTGCACGCCATCCGACTGCGACGACGGCATGCATCCAAACGGCTTCAACGCCAGCACCATGTGGGCCAGCTTGTGAATCGTGTAGTAAACGTTCTTGCCCACTTCGAGGTGGCCTTCGCCGCCGCGGGCAAACTGGTTGTAGAAGGGAGTCGCCAGCTCCGCCAGTTCGGTCTGCGGCGCCAGATGATGCGTGATTCCGCCCAGATTCTTCGCCGTGCGGTGGTAGAAGAATCCCCACATTTTTTCGCCCGCCGCAATGCCCCACAACTTCTTGCGCAGGCCAATGTAGTTGGCGAACTGCTTCTTGAAGTCATGCCACTTCGGAGTGCGATGCGGACGATTCACCGGCCACTTTGCCTTCGCATGCGCCTTCGCCTGATACATCAGGTAGGCAACCCAGGTCGCAATCGGCTCGACCAGCACCTGCGCGCCCTCGCGCTCCAGGAAGTCGAACATGTGGAAGTTGCCGTCGCCTTCCGTCGTCTGCGCCCAGAATTCGCCGGTAATCTTCACCACCGGCTTCACGCGCGTGCGGTCGATCTCGATCGCATCCATCTTTGCGCGGGCAGCCTTCAGCGCATTGAGATAATCCTTGCCCCACATGTTCTCGTGCCACTTGCCGAACACGTTGAAGGTGTTGCGCAGAATCTTGTTTTTCTTCACCTTCGGCTTCAGCCAGTTCGGCGCGCTCTGCTCGATCTCAAATGATTTCCGGTTCTTCAGGTCTTCGCAGAGAGCATCGACCATCTCGTGGAACACGCGGTCGGTTTCGCCCTTGTTCACTTCGTACGGACGAATCTGGTAGATCAGATCGTTGATCACGTCGCCCATGTGCATCGCGTTCAGCATGCCAAAGCCGAAGTCGATTGAAAACTTCAGTCCCGGCTCGCCCGACGCGGCCTTGATGCCGTCGCTGTCTTTAAACAGCAGTACGCGGAAGCCGTCGAAGCCGGCATTCTTCAGCGCGAATCGATATTCAGCCTCGTACATGCCGAAGCGGCACGGCCCGCAGGAGCCGGCGGTGAAGAAAACGTAGTTGTTGAGAATCTGCTCGCGAGTCAGCCCCTCTTTTTCCAGGAACTGGAGATACTGCACCAGATTGCCAACCGTGAAATACGTCGGATTGCACTGGCCGTTGTTGCCGAATTCTTTGCCGGTCTGGAAGGCGGGCACATCAGGAACCGGCAGCTTCTCGCAGCGGTAGCCGCAGCCCTGGAACACCGCGCGGATCAGATCCTCGTGCTTCCACGTGAAGCCGCCAAAGAGAATCGTGGTGTGGGCGCGCTGCTCTGCCGTGAACGCCCGCTCTACCGGACGATGGAAGTGTTCCGGCTGGTCGAGCCCGGCGATTTTGCGCAGGCGCGCACGTTCCGCTTCCAGCCGCTGTTTGATTTCCTGATCATTCTCAATGTTAACGAGATGGGTTGCCATATCTTCCTCCGGCAGTTCGTGCCAATGCAGATGTGAATTTGAGAGCAGCTAACGCGGAAAGGTTACAGAAAAGGAAAAGATAAACACGGGAGTGTGCGCGACGCAGGAAACCGCTGGGAATGCTTGCAGAAGCACTCGTACCGACAAGATTAAATCTGCCGCTGTACCGCATACGCACTCCGGAAATTGGTTAAGGGCCCAAGTTCCTGCGCCTGCGGAAATGCTGACTCGGCATTCCACCAGCGCCGTTTGAGAGTGCCCATATCAAGATGGGCAGCTAGGGAGGCGATCGCCTCAGTTTTTCTTCCCCAAGCTTTTTATGCTGACGACGTTTTACTGCAACAAGCGGAATTGATAAAAACTGTTCTACCAGAAGAACCGCTTCCGATTCAAGATAAAGAGGGTACAGTTTTGTCAATGTGCGGTAGCGCACAAAACTGTACCCTCGGTGTTTTCAGGCTTACGAATGTTACGCGTTAGGTTTTACCGGGGTCTTCCCGCCGGTGCCGCCGCCCGTGGAGCCTGGCGCTGCTGTAATTGCTGCGTCTGCTGCGTGTGCCGTTGCTGCAGTTGCTGCGTCTGCTGTTGGTGCTTCTGCTCCATCTGCTGCTTCGCGGCATCGTTCGCGGTTCGCTGCTGCGCCTGTTGATGCTCTTTGTCCTGCTGCGCCTGCAGCTTCTGCCGCTCCTTATTCTGCTGATCCTGCAGTTTCTGTTGTTGTTGCTGGTATTTCTGGTCGAGTTTGGCGTTGCCGGTATTCGGCGCAGCCGGATGCTCCATGGCCGGCAGATCGCTGGGGTGCGTATAGGTGCGTCCGCCGTTCTCCGCTGGACGTGCTTCATTTCCAGCCGGAGCCCGATTCTCCGCGGGACGATTCGCCGACGGAGCCGGAGCGTGATACGCCCCTCCCGCTTCCCGCGCCGCTTCCACATGGCCCGAAAATTCTCCCGGACGTCCCGTCGCCGCGATCGGCGGCTTGCCTTGATTCACCGAAGCGCGCAGCTCGTGATTTCCGCGCGCCGCAGTGATGTGTTCGGTCTGCGCCGACACCGCCGCGACGTGCCGGTCGTGGTCGGCAACTTCATCTTCCGGCCTCGGACGCGCTGTGATGCCGCCCTGGCCGCCGTTGTAGCTGATGTGGTTTTCGGTGATGTTCACATGTTCGTTGTAAACATTGTGAATATCGACCACGTTGATGTTGGCCACATCCCGGTTGTAGAAGAAGTGCCCGCCATCCCAGCGTCCACCGACGAAACCTACGCCGAAATATCCGAAGCCGTAGTTGATTCCGCCGTAGAAGCCGATGTGCGGGCCCCAGAATCCATCATGAAACAGGTACACACCGTCATCCCACCCCCACCACGGCGGAGTCCACAAGTAGCCGACTTCCGGCGACAGCACCCATGTTCCCGGAACCCAGTAATAATCCTCGGCATCGGTATCCCAGGCCCAGTATCCCGGAGTCCAGAGGTAACCGTCGCCGGGGCAGACGGGCTGTTCATACACCGGAAGCGCCGGCGGCCCGAATCCGACCGTGATCCGTACTTGTGCAGACGAAGTTGGGGGTGCGCTCAGCATGATGAGTGCGAGCAGTAGGGTGGTTAAAAACGCGGTTATGCGCATAGTGTCTCCAGTCTTTCACTTCTGAACTTCACTTCTGAACGATTTGCGAATCTACTGACTCACCCGGAGCAGCAGCATCGTTCCGCCTTCCAGCTTCACGTTGCCTTTCTCCGATGTGACTACTGATCCTTGCGATGAATCCCCTGGGGTCGAAAGCTTGTAGTCCGCCTGGCCGATTACGCCCTGCGTGCTGGCTGTAATCTGTGGACGCGGATTGTTCGCGGTCGGTGCGCTGCCGCCATCGCTGGTCGTGGTCGGAGTACTGCTGGCCTGCGGCGTCGAACCGGCATTTCCCGTTCGTCCGGAGTTTGGAGCGCTCGATCCACTACCTGACATCGAGCCGCCGCTCGGCGCCGGCGCAGACGAACCTCCCGCTGGCGCGGCATTACTCGCACTCTGATTCTGGGGCACGATCACAGCCTGGATCGATGCCGGCATCACCATGTCGCCGCCTTCTTTCATGACCGCGCGGTCGAACGTGATGCCGAGTTGTGATTCTTTCTGATCCTTCGAGCGCGGCTGGGCTTCGGTAACGTGCCCTACAATCTTAGTATCCTTCGGAACGAGAACCTGTCCGCTGGTCGATTTCATGTCCTGCGTGACCTTGGCATCGACTTCCTCGCCGGTCTTCACTTTCTTCGCGTCGATGGTTTTCTCAAGCTGTACCGGAATCACGCTACCGGCCGCAATCCGCGTGGGTCCATTGGAGGCTCCATTCGTAGCGGCTGTCGGCTGACCGCTCGGCGCAGCAGGCCGGTTCGCCGGTTGCCCAGTCTGACTGGTCTGAGATTGATCGGTCTGAGGCTGATTTGCCTGAGGCTGGCTCGTTTGAGACGCATCAGTGGGGGATTGGGTTGCGGTTGGCGGCTGGCTGGTTTCCGGCTGAGGTTGGGATTGAGGCTGCGACGCGGCCGGATCCTGCGCCCAACCGTACACTCCGAGGCTGCCAGCCACGATCATCGCTAAGAATAGCTTCCGCATAAAATTGTCTCCTTCCGGCGGGCAGATCGCCTTTCGAAAATCGAAGATTCGAAATCTTGATAGAAATCGTGAAATTTATGATGAGGTTCGACCCCTCTGAGTTTTGAAGAATTGGGCGTGGATATCCTTTCTACTCCCCATATGCCTTAGATCAACTACAGCATTTACCGGAGTTTCAATCTCGACTCCACCTTTTAGTGTCATGACGTACTCTGCTGTTTGTTAGGCGTCGGAAGAATTCTCCCCGTGGGTCGTTCTGGTAGGTTCCGTTTCGGTCGAGCGTTTTGCGATCTTCGGAAATCTGTGTAGGTAAGAAGTTAAAAAAGCAGATCAAAAGCGGTTTGGGCTCCGTTTAACTTTCACTCGTGGAGTATTTATGGCCGTCAATGGGTCCGCCGCCTACGCCGTCTACCCGCAAAATGTCGCGTTGAATCAAGTCGTGCGAACCTTGCAGCGCGGAGGATTCGACAAGGAAAACATCTGCATGATGCTTTCCCCCACGCATCCTATCGCGTCCATCGTGCGCGACACCAACTGCGGCGCCTTTAACGCGGATGCAAACGTCGTCAGCGCCGGCCTGCTCGGCTGGCTTACCGAATTCGGAGCGGTCGTGATCCCGACCTTCGGCTTATTCATCCGCTCCAGTCAATTCTTCCGGGCTCTGGTTTCCGATCAGGACTCGTTCTGCGGACGCAGCAGCACTCTCGGCAGCCTGGGTTTCGCCCCGCAAGACGCCGATCGCTTCGAAAAGAAACTCCGCCAGACCGGCATTCTTCTCTACGTATCATGCCCCGAAGCCGCCCGTGCCCGCTGGGCTCTGGAATTGCTCCGTCCGGCTGGACCTACGGAAGCCGGTTTGATCGGCGCCGAGCTTTCAGCGAGCGAGATTCCGGTAGTTCCAACCCAGGTCGCCGCTCGCGCCGTCGCTGCAACCGTCTAACCCGTTCTCACCGGCGAACCGAGTATCCACTTCCAAATCGGCCGCGTGCGAGAGCCCTGACGCTCTGCACGACAGTTCCTGAACTGCTGATCGCTCCAAACCCTCTCTTCCTACAGGAATCACCGTAGGGTAACGCTCCAATTCTCGGTGTTAACTATGAGCGGGAATACGCGGATTCCGGGCTCAGCTCAGGTGGCCGGCAGTCCCGGTTCCAGTGTTCGCGGGAGCGCGCCCCCGAACTTCTTACCGTTGCACACGTCCGCAACTCACCGCGTTCTTTCGTTAGTGGGCCCGCGCCCCAGACGGTGCGAGCCTTGTCCGTAGTCAGGAGATGACCTTGAGCCCGACCTTGAAAAAGTCCAGCCAAACTCCAGCCGCCATCGAAGAAAAAACCGAAAGCTCTTCCAAGGGAAACGGCGCACCCAAAAACGGCGCATCGAAAGATGCAGCGTCCAAAGGAAGCACACCGGCTCAAGGCAACGGATCGAGTCACGCCGCCGAAGCTCCCGCTGCTGACCTCAGCATGATCCTCTCCGCCCTCCACTCCGTCCGCGACGGAGACTTCGCCGTGCGTCTGCCCGGCTCCTGGACGGGCCTTCCCGGCAAAATCGCCGACGCCTTCAACGACATCGTTTCCGCCAACCAGCAGATGGCGCACGAACTCAAGCGCATCGGACAAGCTGTCGGCAAAGAGGGAAGAACGCGAGAGCGCGCCCGCGTCCATGAATCCCGCGGCGCATGGGGCGAGATGGAAACCTCCATCAACACCCTCGTCGAAGATCTTCTCCGCCCCACTGCCGAAGTCACCCACGCCATCGCCGCCGTCGCGCAAGGAAATTTAACCCAGACTGTCCGACTCGAAGTCGATGGCCGCCCGCTCGAAGGCGAATTCCTGCGCTCCGCCAAACTCGTCAACACGATGATCGAGCAGCTCGGCATCTTCACCGCCGAAGTGACGCGCGTCGCCCGCGAAGTCGGAACCGACGGCAAACTCGGTGGTCAGGCGCAAGTTCCCGGCGTCGCCGGAACCTGGAAAGATCTCACCGACTCCGTCAACTCCATGGCCTCGAACTTAACCGGCCAAGTCCGCAACATCGCCGAAGTCGCAACCGCCGTGGCCAGCGGCGACTTGTCCCGCAAAATCACCGTCGACGTGCGCGGTGAAATTCTCCAGCTCAAAGAAGCCATCAACACGATGGTCGATCAGCTCCGCTCGTTCGCCTCCGAAGTCACCCGCGTGGCTCGCGAAGTCGGAACCGAAGGCAAACTCGGCGGACAGGCCATCGTCCCCGGCGTCGCCGGAACCTGGAAAGATCTCACCGACTCCGTTAACGCCATGGCCGGAAACCTCACGGCCCAGGTCCGTAACATCGCCGAAGTCACCACCGCTGTGGCCCGCGGCGACTTGTCCCGCAAAATCACGGTCGACGTAAAGGGCGAAATTCTCGAACTCAAAGACACCATCAACACGATGGTCGATCAGCTCAACGCCTTCGCTTCCGAAGTCACCCGCGTGGCCCGCGAAGTCGGAACGGAAGGCAAGCTCGGCGGCCAGGCCCGTGTGCCCGGCGTCGGCGGAACCTGGAAAGATCTCACCGACAACGTCAACTTCATGGCCTCGAACTTAACCGGCCAGGTGCGAAACATCGCCGAAGTCGCAACCGCCATCGCCAGCGGCGACTTGTCCCGCAAAATCACGGTCGACGTCCGCGGCGAAATTCTCCAGCTCAAAGAAACACTCAACACCATGGTCGACCAGCTCAACCGCTTCGCCGGAGAAGTCACCCGCGTCGCCCGCGAAGTCGGCTCCGAAGGCCGTCTCGGCGGTCAGGCCAACGTCCCCGGAGTCGCTGGAACCTGGAAAGATCTCACCGACTCCGTCAATTCCATGGCCGGAAACCTTACGGCTCAGGTCCGAAACATCGCTGAAGTCACAACCGCCGTCGCCCGTGGCGATTTGTCCCGCAAGATCACGGTCGACGTGAAAGGCGAAATTCTCGAACTCAAAGACACCATCAATACGATGGTCGATCAGCTCAACGCCTTCGCCGGCGAAGTGACCCGCGTCGCCCGCGAAGTCGGTACCGAAGGCAAACTCGGCGGACAGGCTCTCGTCCCCGGCGTCGGTGGCACCTGGAAAGATCTCACCGACAACGTCAACTTCATGGCCTCGAACCTCACTGGCCAGGTGCGTAACATCGCCGAAGTCGCAACCGCCGTGGCCCGAGGCGATCTCTCCCGCAAGATCACGGTCGACGTGAAGGGCGAAATTCTTGAGCTCAAAGACACGCTCAACACCATGGTCGACCAGCTCCGCTCCTTCGCCTCCGAAGTCACGCGCGTGGCCCGCGAAGTCGGCACCGACGGCAAACTCGGCGGCCAGGCGCTCGTTCCCGGCGTCGGCGGCACCTGGAAAGATCTCACCGACTCCGTCAACTCCATGGCCTCGAACTTAACCGGTCAGGTCCGTAACATCGCCGAAGTTTCCACCGCCATCGCCAGCGGCGACTTGTCCAAGAAAATTACGGTCAACGTCAGCGGCGAGATTCTGCTGCTCAAAGACACCATCAACACGATGGTCGACCAGCTCAATGCCTTCGCTGCCGAAGTGACGCGCGTCGCCCGCGAAGTCGGATCGGAAGGTAAACTCGGCGGCCAGGCGCAGGTGCCCGGAGTCGCCGGAACCTGGAAAGATCTCACCGATAACGTCAACTTCATGGCCTCGAACTTAACCGGCCAGGTGCGAAACATCGCGGAAGTCACCACTGCCGTCGCCCGCGGCGACTTGTCCCGCAAAATCACCGTCGACGTGAAGGGCGAAATTCTCGAACTCAAAAACACCATCAACACGATGGTCGACCAGCTCAACGCCTTCGCCGGAGAAGTGACCCGCGTGGCCCGCGAAGTCGGTACCGAAGGCAAACTCGGCGGCCAGGCCAACGTGCCCGGCGTCGCCGGAACCTGGAAAGATCTCACCGACAACGTCAACTTCATGGCCTCGAACCTCACTGGCCAGGTGCGAAACATCGCCGAAGTCGCAACCGCCATCGCCAGCGGCGACTTATCGCGCAAAATCACGGTTGACGTCCGCGGCGAAATCTTGCAGCTCAAAGAAACGCTCAACACGATGGTCGAGCAGCTGCGCTCCTTCGCCGCCGAAGTGACCCGCGTGGCGCGCGAAGTCGGCTCCGAAGGCCGCCTCGGCGGTCAGGCCAACGTCCCCGGTGTTGCCGGAACCTGGAAAGATCTCACCGACTCGGTCAACGCCATGGCCGGAAACCTCACCGGTCAGGTCAGAAACATTGCCGAAGTCACCACCGCCGTGGCCCGTGGCGACTTGTCCCGCAAAATCACGGTCGATGTGAAGGGCGAAATTCTCGAACTCAAGAACACCATCAACACGATGGTCGACCAGCTCAACGCCTTCGCCGCCGAAGTCACCCGCGTCGCCCGCGAAGTCGGCACGGAAGGCAAGCTCGGCGGCCAGGCGCTCGTGCCCGGTGTCGGTGGCACCTGGAAAGATCTCACCGACAACGTCAACGTCATGGCCGCCAACCTTACTGAGCAGGTCCGCGGCATTGTGAAGGTCGTGACCGCCGTGGCCAACGGCGAACTCACGCAAAAGCTTACGGTGAACGCGAAAGGCGAAGTCGCCGCGCTGGCCGAAACCATCAACAACATGACCGACACGCTGGCCACCTTCGCCGATCAGGTGACCACCGTCGCCCGCGAAGTCGGCGTCGAAGGCCGCCTCGGCGGACAAGCCAACGTCCCCGGCGCCTCCGGAACGTGGAAGCACCTCACCGGCAACGTCAACCTGTTGGCCGATAACCTCACCAATCAGGTCCGCGCCATCGCCGAAGTCGCAACCGCCGTCACCAAGGGCGATCTCACTCGATCGATTCAGGTGGAAGCTCGCGGCGAAGTTGCGCAGCTCAAAGACAACCTCAACACGATGATCGACAACCTCCGTCTCACCACGGACCGCAACACCGAGCAGGACTGGCTCAAGACCAACCTCGCTCGCTTTACCGGAATGTTGCAGGGCCAGCGCGATCTTGCAGAAGTCGGCCGCTTGTTGCTGTCTGAACTCGCCCCGCTCATCAACGCGCAGCAGGGTTTGATCTACCAGATGGAAAGCGACGACTCCGCCGAACTCGTTCTGCTCTCCGCCTTCGCCTCCGAAGGCGATGACAACAAACTCCGCCGCCTCAAAATCGGCGAAGGACTGGTCGGACAATGCGCCGCCGAAAAACATCGCATGTTGATCACCGACCTTCCCCAAAACACCGTTCCCATCCGTTCCGGCCTGTTTGAAGCCGTTCCCCGCAATGTGATCGTGCTTCCCGTGCTCTTCGAAGATCGCGTCAAGGCCGTGATGGAGCTCGCCTCGCTCACCAACTTCACCGCCTCGCATCTTGCATTCCTCGAGCAGCTCACCTCCAGCATCGGCATCGTCTTCAACAGTATTGAAGCCACCATGCAAACGGAAGCTCTGCTCAAGCAATCGCAGCAGCTAGCCACCGAGCTGCAGATGCAGCAGAAAGAATTGCAGCAGACCAACGAACAGCTCGCGCAAAAAGCGCAACAGCTGGCCGAGCAGAACGTCGAAGTCGAACGCAAAAATCAGGAAATCGAGCAGGCCCGCCGCGCGCTCGAAGAAAAAGCCAAGGAACTCGCGCTCACCTCGAAATACAAATCGGAATTCCTGGCCAACATGTCGCACGAGTTGCGTACGCCGCTGAACAGCATTCTCGTCTTGGGCCAGCAGCTCAGCGACAACCCCGACGGCAACTTGACCGGCAGGCAGGTCGAATTCGCGCGCACCATTCACGGCGCCGGAACCGACCTGCTCAACCTGATCACCGACATCCTCGATCTCTCGAAGATCGAATCCGGCACCGTTTCCGTCGAAGCCGACGAGGTCTTCTTCACCAGTCTGCTCGACGCTCTCGAACGCCCGTTCCGCCACGAGGCCGAAGCCCGCCGCCTCGCCTTCAAGGTCCAAACCGATCAGCATCTGCCGCGCAGCTTGGTCACCGACGCCAAGCGCCTGCAGCAGGTGCTAAAGAATCTGCTCTCGAACGCCTTCAAGTTCACCGAGCAGGGCGGCGTCAATCTTTCCGTGAATGTAGTCACCGACGGCTGGACGCCTGATCATCCCGTCCTCGGGAAAACCGGGCCAGTCCTGGCCTTTGAAGTCACTGACACCGGCGTCGGTATCGCCGTCGATAAACAACGCATCATCTTCGAGGCTTTCCAGCAGGCCGACGCTAGCACCAGCCGCAAATACGGCGGAACCGGACTCGGTCTCGCCATCAGCCGCGAACTGGCCAGCTTGCTCGGCGGAGAAATCCGTTTGCGCAGCGCCCCAGGGCAAGGCAGCACGTTCACGCTCTACCTGCCTCAGATCTACAAGGGGCCATCGGTCAGCGCAAGTACAAGTACAACCTTCCCCGGCACGGAAAAGAGAATCGCGCCCATCCAGGTGCCCGTCACCGTCACAACGCCCGAGCACATCGAAGACGACCGCAACAATCTCGAGCCCGAGGACGCCGTCCTGCTCATCGTCGAAGACGACGCGCACTACGCCCGCGTCCTGCGCGATCTCTCCCGCGACCGCGGCTTCAAAGTTCTGGTCGCGAACGCCGGCGCGGAAGCTCTCGCGCTCGCCAAGGAATTTCATCCCACGGCCATCTCGCTCGATGTCTTCCTTCCCGACATGCTCGGCTGGACCGTGCTCAATCACCTGAAGCAGGATCCGGCCACGCGCCATATCCCCGTGCAGATGCTCACGCTCGATGAGGACCGTCACCACGGCCTGGCCCGCGGAGCCTTCGCCTTCGTCACCAAGCCCACCACCGCGGTGGGCCTCGACATGGCGCTCTCGCGCATCAAGGAATATTCCGCGCCGCGCCGCAAACGTCTGCTCGTCGTCGAAGACAATCCCGCCGAACAGCTCAGCATCCAGGAACTTCTCGGCTACGACGACATCGACGTCATCACCGTCTCAACCGGCGCTGAAGCCATCGACCGGGTGGCTACCGAAACCTTCGACTGCGTGGTGCTCGATCTTCGCCTGCCTGATATGACGGGCTTCGAAGTCCTTGAGCGCCTGCGCGATACGCCTACGCTCGGCGACTTGCCCATCGTCGTCTTCACCGGCAAAGAGCTCTCGCCCGAAGAAGACGCCCGCCTTCACACCCTGGCTCGCAGCGTCGTGCTCAAAGGCGTCGAATCGCCCGAGCGCTTGCTCGACGAAACCGCGCTCTTCCTCCATCGCGTCGTCACCGATCTTCCCGCCAACAAGCAGAAGATGATCGAGCAGTTGCACCGCTCCGACGAAGCGTTGGTCGGCAGGAAAGTTCTGGTCGTCGATGATGACGTCCGCAACATTTTCGCCCTCAGCAGTGTTCTCGAAAGAAGAGGGATGATCGTACTCACGGCCAGCACCGGGCGCGAAGCCATCTCCACGCTCGAGTCGACGCCCGACGTTGCCATCGTGCTTATGGACGTCATGATGCCCGAGATGGACGGCTACGAAACCATGCAGGCGATCCGCAGCAACTCGGAAATGCGCCGCCTGCCCATCATCGCCCTCACCGCGAAAGCGATGAAAGGCGATCGCGAAAAATGTCTCGAAGCCGGCGCGTCAGAATATCTGGCCAAGCCGGTGAACACCGAGCAGTTGCTTTCCGCCCTGCGCATGTGGTTGCATCGGTAACTCGCGCGGCGGGAAGAGTTGAAAGCTGAGCAGTTGCTCGAAAACTTGATTTCGAGAAGCCAGCCGCGAAGCGGTGGAACGTAATAGCCCGGCGCGTAAGTGCCGGGAAAAGTATGAGGAGCGCGCGTGTCCCGTAGGGACGACACCAGGACAGCGGCTGAACTCATAACAACATTTTGGAGGTCATCCAGTAACGAACGCCATGGCTGCCCACGACAGTGTCAACATTCTGATGGTTGATGACCAGCCGGCGAAACTTCTCAGCTATGAAGTCATGCTGGAAGAACTTGGCGAGAACCTCATTAAGGCCAACTCCGCCAAGGAAGCCCTGGAACATCTCCTGAAGACCGACGTTGCCGTCGTGCTCATGGACGTCAGCATGCCCGAATTTGACGGCTTTGAGCTTGCGTCCATGATCCGCCAGCATCCGCGCTTCCAGCGCACTGCGATCATTTTCATCTCTGCCGTCCACCTCACCGACCTCGATCGCCTCAAAGCCTACGAACGCGGCGCCGTGGATTACATCTCCGTGCCCGTTATTCCCGATCTGCTGCGCGCGAAGGTAAAAGTTTTCTCCGAACTGCACCGCAAGACTCGGCAACTCGAACTGCTCAACCGCGATCTCGAGCAGCGCGTCGAAGAGCGCACCATGGAAGTTGAAAGCCGCGCCCAGGCTCTCGACATGCTCAACCAGCAGCTCACCAGTAAAAATCAGGAACTCGACGCCATCATCCACACCGCACCCGACATCATCTTCAGCCGCAACCCCGATGGCGCCCGCGACTACCTCAGCGACCGTTTCTACGACTACACTGGCGCGCCTCCCGACTCTGCAATCGGCTGGGGATGGATGGATTATGTTCACCCCGATGACCGCGAGGAGTCGACCATCCGCTGGGAGCGTTGCGTTGAATCCGGCGCCAACTACGAAGTCGAGTACCGGCTGCGCGCCGCCGACGGTTCTTATCGCTGGTTCCGCGCCCGCGCCGTGCCCATTCGCGACGACAAAGGAGAAGTTTTCCGCTGGTACGGCACCTGTTCCGACATTCATGACAGCAAGGTGCTCGAACAATCCATCCGTGAGAGCGCCGCGCGCCTCGAAAGAATGGTCGACAGCCGCACCTCGGAACTGCGCCGTCTTTCCGTGCGCCTCATGAGCCTGCAGGATCAGGAACGGCGCCGCATCGCCCGCGAACTGCACGATGGCCTCGGCCAGGAACTCGCTGTCGCCAAAATGGTGCTCGACAATACGCTGCAGGAAAGAGACGGAGATCGAGACAAAGACAAGTCCGCCCTATCCGGAGCGAAGGCCTGCGCCGATGCCAGCCGCATCATCGATCGCGCCATCTCGCAGGTCCGGACCATGTCGCACCTTCTGCATCCGCCGCTGCTCGATGAAGTCGGCCTGCTCTCTGCCATCACCTGGTATGTCGAGGGCCTTTCCGAGCGCAGCGGTATCAACACCTCACTCGATGTTCAACCCCCCGATTTCCCGCGCCTCTCTCCGGAACTTGAAACCGCCATCTTCCGCATCGTGCAGGAAGCGCTCACCAACGTCTTCCGCCACTCCGAAGCCAAGAGTGTTCAGATCGTGCTCACGCAGACGGACAGCAAAATCCTGGTCACCGTGCAGGATGACGGCAAAGGAATCGGCGAGCGCGTCGCCGACCTGCAACCCGATAGTCTCGGCGTCGGTATCAGCGGCATCCGGCAGCGGGCGAAAGAACTCGGCGGCGCACTACGCCTCGCCAATAAGCAGCCAGGCACGCTCGTAGAAGTCGTCATCCCTTCAAACGGCGCAGTTTTTCAGGATGCCGTAATGGTCGACGGCTTCGCCTCCTGACACTACGTGGCTTGTCATCCCGAGCCAGCGTTTTTTGCCCAGCGAGGGATCTGGGCGAGCCGAGCGATGTGTCGCGTGGTTTGCGACACAATAACCGCGCGTTTGGCGCGCTTCCTTTATTTGTCTTTGGAGAGGAGCGGACGCCGATTGTTCCCAGTTAACCGGCGCCCGCCATTTGGGGCGTGTGTGTCGAGGCCTGCAGCTTAAAAAGTTCGCGGCCGCATCGCCATACAGTCGAATCTGTATCTTGCCGCGGATCGATCCCGCGTGCGCAAAGCCGCATTTTCCCTGAGAAAGGGGGCAACCTCCGTACAGCAAGGTGGTTTTCCAAATACGGGTACATCCTGATAGAGCAAACGGCGCGAAGTCTCTACTCTCACACTCGATGGTTGATGTTTCTGCCATTGCAGCGAGACCAATAAAGAATTCGTCAAAAGAAGGAGACGACCGTGGCGACTTGCGCAATCTCATCAGCGACAGTGGATTTCATTCCGGTTACAAAAGAGCTTCCAATTCAAAAAGAGGCGAAGCGCGATACTTCCGAGCGCTCCCTCATTGAGCGTGCCCAGGCCGGCGACGACCAGGCATTCGCCGCTCTCTTTGAACAGCACAAGAAGCGTGTCTATTCCGTGTGCCTGCTCATGACCAAAGACGTTGCCGAAGCCGAGGATCTTACCCAGGAAGCGTTCCTGCAGGTTTTCCGCACCATCGGCACTTTTCGTGGTGATTCGGCCTTCTCGACCTGGCTCTATCGCATTGCCGTCAACACCGTGTTGATGAAGCTGCGCCGCCAGAAGAATAAGGTCACAGTTTCTCTCAGCGAGCCGGTTTCGCATGACGCCCCTTCGGTCACGCATGATCTGGGCAGAAAAGACCCGAATCTTTCCGGCACCATCGACCGCATTGCTCTGCTTCGCGCCATTTCGGCGCTGCCCGAGGGCTGCCGCCGCGTATTCGCCCTGCATGAGATCGACGGCTACCAGCACCACGAGATCGCCCGCTTGCTGCGCTGCTCCATCGGCAACTCCAAGTCGCAGCTGCACAAGGCGAAGCTCAAGATGCGCGACCTGCTGTTCCCGAAGCGCCGCCTGCGCCGGAAAGCGGTTCTTTCCCCGGCCATGGCGGAAATGGAATAGCTGGGTACGGAAATCAGAAACTCGCATCTAACATGAACGAATCTGGCACATTAGTAGAAGACAGAACCGAAAGTTTTGGGGCCGCTCCTGGTCATCGGCTCCCTCACGGGAAGGCAGAAGCCGTTTTGACTCGAATTCTGGTGGTCGATGACAATCCCGCGGTTCGGCACTATCTGCGCGCCATCCTCGAGCAACAGAGCTCCTGGGAGGTGTGCGGCGAGGCCCGCACCGGTGGAGAAGCGCTCAAGCGCGTGCAGCAATCTCCCCCGGATCTAATCCTTCTCGATTTCCAGATGCCTGATTTGAATGGCTTAGACGTCGCCCGGGAAATCTCGCGGAACTGGCCGGAAATTCCGATTCTTATGATTACCGTGCACTTGAACCGCCAGCTGGCCGCCGCTGCTCAGGCTGTCGGCATCCGTGGCGCCTGTGCCAAATCTGATGTTGGATCCATCGTGGAAGCCGTAAATGCGGTGTTACACGAACAGACTTATTTTCCTCAAATGATGTCCGCCAATGGCTAACTTGCTTGGGGATGCCGCCGAAACACCTGAACAATACAGGGTTTCCTGTATTTCGGATCGATGTTTTACTGCTAGCCTGTCGCTAGCGCGCGCCGCAAGGGTTGAGAAGTCAGAAGTTCATTAGAAACGCAGAATAGGCCGAAAACTCTGTGACCTTCCGCGCCGCAATCGACCCAACGTTAGGGAAAGAAATAGCCACGATGACAACTCGAATTCTGCTCGTGGACGATCATCCCATCGTCAGGGAGGGGCTCAAAACCGTCCTCCAGCGTCGTCCAGGGTGGGAAGTAGTTGGCGAAGCGTCGGACGGAGAAGAAGCGCTGGAAAAAGCCGAAGCTCTTCATCCCGATGTGATCGTTCTCGATATCACGATGCCCAAAATGAATGGCTTGGAAGTCTGCCGCGTGCTTCGGCAAAACGCCAACGGCAGTTCGGACGGAGAGATTCCCGAAGTTTTGTTCGTCACGCAGCACGATTCGCCGCAGATGTTAAAGGAAGCTCTGGGAGTTGGCGCCAAGGGATACGTTGTTAAATCCAATGCGGCGCGCGATTTGCTGGAAGCCATCGAAGTAGTGAGCCAGCACCGCGTCTTTACCGCGCTGGCCCGCCCAGGCGAAAAGCCCCAAGGGGCAAATTGAATCGGGTCGCATTGAACCGGACCACATCCGGTAAGGAGCAGTTCGCATGAAGCTGCGCATCTTGCTTGCTGATGACCATGAAATTGTGCGCCGCGGACTCGCTTCTCTCCTCATACGCCATGAGGGCTGGGAGATCTGCGGCGAAGCCAATGACGGCCGCGAAGCCGTGGAAAAGGTGCGCCAGCTCAAGCCCGATGTCATCATCATCGACATCGGCATGCCCAATCTCAACGGACTCGACGCCACGCGCCGCATCTTGCAGGAAGATCCCACGGCAAAAATCATCGTCCTCACCGTCACCGACGCCGATCAGGTCATCCGTGAAGCGCTCGACGCAGGCGCGCGCGGCTTCGTTCTCAAATCCGACGCTGCCCGCGACCTCGTGACCGCCATCGAAGCTCTCGAAAGCAAGCGCATGTTCTTCACCCCGCGCGTGAATGAACTGCTCCTGGCCGGATTCCTGGAAAAAGGCCACGCGATTTCCCGCAATCATCCCCCGACGCTGCCCACATTGACTGCCCGCGAACGCGAGATCACGCAGTTGCTGGCCGAAGGCCGCAGCTCGAAAGAAGCGGCCTCCTTGCTCAATCTGAGCACGAAAACGATTGAGACCCATCGCAGCAACATCATGCGAAAGCTGAGCCTGCACTCCATTCGCGACCTGGTCGTCTACGCCATCAAAAACAAAATCATTCAGATCGAAGTCCCGCCCGACAGCGCCGGACCGTTGCCCATCCCCATACCCAAACCCGTCCCCTCCGCTCAGTAAGAATAAGAATTGGAAGTCCGGTAAGTCCTTCTTTGGCGTCATCCTCAACGGAGCCGTTCTTCAGGCGGAGGGAAGGAGCTCCCGCTGAGCCGGCCTAGCGCGTAAGCCTAATGGCACGATTAAACGCCTAGGATTCAGCCGCCAATCCGCGAATAGACGTGGAAGAGCGGCCCTTAAGGGCCGCGTAAAGCCCCCAAAATTTGGGACTTCAGCCCCAGAGCCGGCTGGCCGAAAGAACTAATCCCTTACCGCAAAGGTTTTACAGCAAACACCTGATCGACTCAGTGCCCAATCCAATATTAGATAGGGCCTACCGGAGCTAATTGGCGTAGTTTTCGGTAACCAGGGTTGCAAAACTTACATACATTACCTGACGGCACCCGGGAAGCTGTTGTCAGCTAAGGGAATTAGAGTTTGGCAAACCTTGTGCATTACTAATCGCGTTACGCCGATCCCAGTAGTAATTCTTCTGAAGGATTATCTGTACCTTCAGATTTTCTCCCGTTCCGGAGGTGTCGTGTGAGCGCTTTACGAATTCTCATCGCAGATGATCATGAAGTTGTAAGAAAAGGAATCCGCTCTTTACTCGAAGCACATCCAGGCTGGGAGGTCGTTGCCGAGACCGCCAATGGCCGTGATGCCGTCAGCTCCGCCGTGCGTCTTAAGCCTGACGTCGCCCTGCTCGATATCGCGATGCCGGGCCTGAACGGTCTTGACGCCACCCGCCAGATTCTCACGGATGCGCCCAACACTCGCGTGCTGATTCTCACCATGCACGATACCGAGCAGGTCGTTCGCGACGTGCTCGCCGCCGGCGCCCGCGGATTTCTTCTCAAGTCCGACGCTGGACGCGACCTGGTTTCCGCCGTCGAGGCGCTGCAGTCGCGCCGCACATTCTTCACCACCAAAGTCGCGCAACTCGTCCTCGATGGATATCTCCATCCCAACACGAGTCCGTCCGATCAGGCTGCGCGCGGTGTCCTGACCCCACGCGAGCGTGAGGTGATCCAGTTGCTTGCCGAAGGCAAAACAACCAAAGAGGTGGCCACTACGCTGAACCTCAGCGTAAAGACCGCCGAAACTCACCGCACCAACCTCATGCGGAAACTCGATCTACACTCGGTCGTAGACCTAACCCTCTACGCAGTCCGCAACGGCATCGTCCACGTCGCCTGATAGCCGCAACGCGTGATCCGCTGTTTGAAGTCGAGCGCTGATTCGAATTAAAAACGCAGCCCACGGCGAAAAGCCGTGGGGACAGCCATCACTCGATTGAAATGTCATCCCGAGCGCAGCCGTTTTTCAGGCGAAGCTGAGGGATCTCCCTCAGCACGAGCCCTTGAGTGAGACGCGTTGTTTCGGAGCCACGCCCGCGTGAAGATGCTTGAAACTACCGTGGAAGAGCGGCCCTTAAGGGCCGCGTTAAAGCGCCCAAGATGACGGGGCTTCAGCCCCAGTGCTCCAAAATCAACGAATCGCGCTGATTCCGATATAAATCAGCCCAATCACCGACACGCTGATAAACACGTAAGGCCACGCGTCAAACGCGACTCTCAAATACTCCGTGGTCGAATGGCGTACGGGGAGGGCTTGGGGTAAGGGCTCGCTTGCGGGGGTCATGATTCAGCCTATCCAAACGGATTAGGCCATAACAATACTCAGTAGGGCAATCGGGCAAACCCCGTAGGCCTAAACGCTACCCTCAGCCATTGCTAGTTCTAAATAATTCGCTGTATGGCCCACAATCGACCCATTTGTTAAAACTCTATTCATAGCCCCAATGAATCTCCTTGCCCGGGAGGTTCGTATATTCCGGGACGATCATGGGTTAGCGTCGGCTTTTATGTCGGCATTCAGACCCTCACGATCGTCCCGCATTCTTTTCTAAAACCTTAAATTTGTGGCGTCATCCTGAGCGGAGCCGCTTTTCAGGCGCAGCGAAGGATCTCGGTCTCAACCGGCCTATTGCGTAAGCCCGACCAAACAACTGCGAATATCTACCGCTTCTTCTTCCCCCGCTTCGCCAAATCCTCCAGCAGATACTTCAGCGCCGCGCACTCCCGAATCACCGACTCCAGCTTCGGAACCGTCGCTCTCAACTCTTTCTCTTCCACCACCCCGTCGGCCAGCGTCTCGCCCACGCTCTCCAGCGCATCCCCCACCTGCCGGATCAGCTTCGAAATCGCCACCAACTCCTTTTCCAGCGAAGCATCCGGACGCGGCAGCTTGAACGCGACCCTCCCCGCCTGGCTCTCCAGCACATCGAGCGCTTCATAATTATTCAGCAGCTCACAAATCCGCGGCAGCAGGTGCGCCGGCATCGGCCGCTCCCCGCGCAGCCAGTACATCAGCGA
>Ga0209006_10000462_pt1 | contig 38803 bp, 34 predicted proteins | sample JacPin_JW_Ref_O2_FD_188567 | JGI IMG/M metagenome (GOLD analysis project Ga0209006, IMG submission 188567) | Forest soil microbial communities from Algoma, Ontario, Canada - Jack Pine, Ontario site 1_JW_Ref_O2 (SPAdes) (version 2) | ecosystem: Environmental > Terrestrial > Soil > Boreal... | reverse complement strand
CGATGTAACGCGGGATCTGATTGTGATTTACGACGAGCTCGATTTGCCGCTGGGCACGCTTCGCATCCGGCAGCGAGGCCGTTCGGCGGGCCACAACGGGATGGAATCGATCCTGGGCGCTCTGGATACTGACGAGTTTTTGCGGATTCGGCTTGGAATTGCCCCTGACCGCAAGGTAGCGGACGGCGTGAAATACGTGCTGACGCCATTTCGCAAAGCGCAGGAAGCAGTGGTGGATGAAGTTCTCGATACGGCAGCGCAGGCGGTCGAGGTGATTTTGAAAGAAGGGCCGGCGGCGGCGATGAACCGGTTCAATCGCAAGACGGAAGACGGTGGTCAGTGATCGGTGGTCAGTGGCCAGTAGCTATGCACCGGAATCGAATGAGTTTTGGGTACGTGGTCACCGACCACTGCCCACTGATTTTTGGAGATAACGAATGAATCGTAACTATGAATTGATGTTCATTGTCCGCCCGGACATGGTGGAAGAAGAGCTGAACAAGCTGATTTCGACTTTGGAGTCGTCCGTGACTTCGGCCAGCGGTACAGCCAAGAGCGAGGTTTGGGGCAAGCGCCGCCTCGCATACAGGGTCGGCAAATTCAACGATGGCATTTTTGTGCTGATGCTGATCGAAGCGACCGGCGCGGCTGTGCACGAGGTCGAACGCCGCCTGCGCGTGACGGAGCCGGTGATCAAATTTCTCACCGTACGCACGGATGAAGAACTGAAGCGGCTCGAGAAGATCAAGAAGATCCGCGATTCGAAAAAGAAAGCCAGCGTACAGCCGGTTGCGGCTGCTCCAGCGCCCGTAACTCCGGCAGTGCCGGAACCCGCGGCTACGGAAGCGCCAGCCTCGGCGCCGGTTTAATCAACGGCGCGACGAGTTGTGGAGTGACGGTCGTTTCGTCCGTCCATTTAGCGAATTTTAGAAAGCAGGAGAATCATGGCAGAAGAGACAAAAGCACCATCGACGTCGAGCCACGGCGAAAGCCGTCCCGAGCGTAGTGGCGGAGATCGCAGCGGCCCGCGTGGACCGCGTCCTGGCGGAGGTCCCGGTGGTCCGCGTGAAGGCGGACGCAAGTTTTTCCGTCGCAAGAAAGTTTGCAAATTTTGCGTCGAGAAGATCGAGGCGGTCAACTACAAAGACGTGCGTCTGCTGGCGCAGTTCGTGGCGGAAAGCGGCAAGATCACTCCGCGACGCCTGACTGGCGTATGCACACCACACCAGCGTCGACTGTCCAGAGCGATCAAGCAGGCGCGCAATATCGCCTTGCTGCCCTTCGCTGGACGCGCCCAGTAAGTACGGGCGGAGTAGTCGACCAAACAACAAACGACCAGATTTCTTACTACACGGAGTTATGCATGGAAGTTATTCTGAAAGAAGACGTGCCCAAGCTGGGCAGCCGCGGCGAGGTCGTCAAAGTCGCCGAGGGATACGGGCGCAATTATCTCCTGCCCAAGAAGCTGGCGATTCAGGCCACGGACGCCAACAAGACCGTCATTGAGCAAATGAAGGCAGCCTCGGTGCGCCGCTCCGCCAAGGAAAAGTCCGAAGCGGAAGCGCTGGCCAAGCAATTCGATGGACTGGAAGTGAAGTTCCTGCGCAAGTCGGGAGAAGGCGATCACCTCTTTGGATCGGTCACGGCTGGCGATATTGCCGAAGCACTCGAGAAGAAGAGCTTCCACATCGATCGCCGGAAGATCCAGCTGCATGAATCGCTCAAGACGGTCGGCGAGTTCATCATTCCAGTAAAGCTGCACAAAGACGTGACCACTCATTTGAAGGTGGTGGTCGATAAAGAAGCGGTCGCAGAATAGCCTTTGATTGTTTTGATTGTGTGGTGACGGGGCTCCGCCCCGTCACCACACCAGCTAATTAGACCCGGAACCGCCGAAGAACTCCTCTACCTTTTTCAAGTCCGTGGTTCGGCTGTAACGCGGCAGGCTTTCTATAAATACGCGTCCGTATTGTTTCTTTAGAATCCGATTGTCGAGTAAGGCGAGCAATCCACGGTCGTGCAACGATCGAATCAATCTTCCAAATCCCTGCTTCAAGGTGATGACCGCGCTCGGAACCTGATATTCGAAAAAGGCATTGCCGCCACCCGCGTCGATGGCCTTCACGCGCGCGGCCACCACAGGATCGCTCGGCACCGCGAAGGGCAAGCGATCGATAATCACGCAACTTAACTGCTCCCCTTGTACATCAACGCCCTGCCAGAATGAAGATGTGCCGAATAGAACCGCGTGAGGCGTGAGACGAAACTCCTCTAGCAGCGCGGACTTCGGCGCATCGCCTTGCTTAAGCATCGGAAAATCTAACACGCCAAGCAGCCGATCGTAGATTTCGTTCATCTGCGCGTAGCTGGTGAAGAGGACGAAGGCGCGCCCGCGAGTGATCTCCAGCAGGCGACGAATCACTCCGGAAGCCTCACTCGCGAACTGTGGAGTGCGTGGGTCAGGCAAATTCGGCGGGACGTAGAGAATCGCCTGGCTTTCGTAATCGAAATGCGAGGGGACCACCAGTTCGCGAGCATGGTCGAGCCCGAGCCGTTGCCGAATGTATTCGAATCCGCCGCCGACGGCGAGCGTCGCTGAGGTCAGCACCGATGCTTCCAGCTTCGACCACAGGCACTCGCGCAGAATCTGTCCGACCTCGATAGGAGTCGCTTGCAGGAAAACATTTGTGCGGCCACTTGGAGAATCTCCGGCGATAGAAGGCGAACCCCGGCGGCGCGATCCTCCCTGGCCGCGAAACCCTCGGCGTTCGATCCAGAAGACGGTGTTCGGATCCTCGTTTTCCATCACAAAAGTGAGCTGGACCTGTAACTGCTGCGCGCGCCGCATGAGCGAAAACGCTTCTTCCGGCTTCTGCGGAAGCTGCTCCAGCTCAGCTCCCAGCCGACGTAGGGATTGATTAAGCGCGAGGAACTCTTCGCCATTTTCTTCCAAAAATTCACGCCGGGAGTCGAAAGCAAAACGGCCTTCACTCGCCGGCAACAGAGAAAAGAAAAGCTGCGAGCGTTCGCGCAATGACTGAATTGCTCCCGACACTTGCGGCGTATAAAGTTTCTCGCGCTGCAGCAATTGCTCGACGTCGCGCGTCAGTTCATCGACTCGCAGGTTGCTGACGGAAATTCCGAAATAGTTGCCGGCAATGTCTTCCAGTTCATGCGCCTCGTCAAAGACCACCGCCCCATATTCCGGCAGCACGCCGGCGTCAGGCGCGCCTTCGGCTTCGAGTTTTACGGAGAGATCTGCGAAAAAAAGATGATGGTTGACGATGATGATGTCGCTCTCAGCCGCGCGACGCCGCATCTCAGTGATGAAGCAACGGTCATATTCTTTGCATTTCTGGCCCAGACAGGTGTCGGCGCGAGCGTCGAGTTTGTGCCAGAGGGCGCTCGCCTCGGGCAATTCCGCGAGTTCAGCGCGGTCGCCGGTCTGCGTCGTTTTCTCCCAGGCCGCGATGGCACGATAGTGTTCAATCTCTTCCAGTCCACTCAGCACTGGCTGGTCGGTGAGGTCAATCAGCTTTTTGCGGCAGAGATAATTGTTGCGTCCCTTCATGTAGCAGACGCTCAGCTTGCGATCGCCATCGGGAAACAGCGCTCGCTGCAGCGCCGGGACATCCTTGAAAAAAAGTTGCTCCTGCAGGTTCTTGGTGCCGGTTGAGATGATGACGCGCTTGCTGGAGCGAATCACGGGCAACAAATAGGCCAGCGTCTTTCCTGTACCTGTTCCCGCTTCGACAATCAGGTGACGCTTTTCTTCCAGCGCTTCTTCTACGGCCTGCGCCATCTGCAATTGTCCGCGGCGAAACTCGTAAGCGGGATGCGTTTTTGAGAGTAACCCTCCCGGCGAGAAGAAGTGGTAAAGCGAAGTGCCTGCAGTTGCGGAAGCGGAATGGGATGAGGTGGGCACGGAGTCTCTATAATAGCTAACAGTTCTCAGTTCACGGTTCTTAGTTCTCGGCAAGACCTTCATCGACTCGGAATCAGAAAAGATACCCATTGAGCAAGAAGAAGTTATCGCCGCTTGTCGCCATTGTCGGCCGTCCGAACGTCGGCAAATCGACGCTATTCAACCATCTGACAGGATCGCGGCGCGCCATCGTCGGCGACGAGCCCGGCATCACGCGCGACCGCCTCTATGGTGAGGTGGAATGGTTGGGGCATGAATTTCGCGTTGTCGATACGGGCGGTATTATTCCCGACGACAAAGATTTTATTCCGTCGGAAATCTTCCGTCAGGCGAGAGTGGCGTTCGAAGAATCCTCGGCCATCATTATGGTGGTCGATGCCCGCACCGAGATCGCCGGACCGGACCGTGAGTTAGCGCGATTGCTGGCACGCACTGGCAAACCACTTTTTCTTGCCGTCAACAAGATGGATTCCGACAAGCAGGATTCACTGCTCGGCGAATTTCATTCGCTTGGCATTCGAAAGATATTTCCGATTTCGGCGGAACACGGTCGCGGGGTCGACGACTTACTTGACGCAGTCCTTAAGGTGATTCCAACGGTCAAGACTGCAACTCCCGAGGACGCGGAGGTCGGTGCCGACATTTCAGAGTCAGATACTCCAGCCGCCGAGGAACCGCATGAGATCAAAGTCGCCATCATCGGACATCCCAACGTCGGCAAATCTACGTTGCTGAATCAACTCGTGGGCAAGGAGCGCACGATTGTCTCTCCAGTTGCCGGCACGACGCGCGATTCCATCGATGAAGTGATCCGATACCACGGGCGCGATATTCGCTTCATCGACACGGCTGGCATTCGTCGCAAAGGCAAGACGCATTTAATGGCCGAGAAACTTTCCGTGGTTATGGCGCGCAAGAATATCGAAGATGCCGACATCGTGCTCTTCATGGTCGACGCCACCGAAGGCGCCAGCGGACTCGATGCCAACATCGCCGGGTACGCTCATGAGAGCGGGCGCTCGGTGATCATTCTGGTCAATAAATGGGATTTAGTGGCGAGCGGCGAGAAGCGCGCAGTCAGCCAATCGAAGACAGCGCGAATTCAGGATGCCAAGCGTCCACATGACCGCGCCCTTTATGAAGAACGGCTGCGATACGGACTCAAGTTCCTGAGCTACGCGCCCGTGCTTTTTCTCTCGGCCCACACGGGTAAGGGAACCGAAAAAATTCTTCCCCTCATTGAGAAGGTTGCTGCCGAGCGCCGCAAACGCATCTCCACCGGCGAAATGAATCGATTTGTGCGTACGGTTGATTTTGATCGCGCCTCGGTTCCGATCAGCAAGCGCGTGAGGATCAAGTACATGACGCAAGCGGGAGTGGCTCCCCCGACGTTTGTGTTGTTCACCGACCGGCCCGTGAAACTGCATTTTTCTTATCAGCGGTTTTTGGAGAATCAGATTCGGGAAGCGTTTGGGTTTGTGGGGTCGCCGATTTGGATTAAGAACCGGGCGTGAGCTTGAGATGTTGAAAAGGAGCAGCAACGCGCCTGCTGTACAACCCGAAGGCTAGCCCACTGGAACATGCTTCCCATTCTCCGTCAGCAGCCCCACCCGATCAACCCCTGCCATGCGAGCAATCGAAATCACATCCGCCACATCCTGAAAATCAATGTCGTCATCGGCTTCGACGTAGGCGACGCGTTCCACCCGAATAGCAAAAATATCGCGTAACCGTTCGCGCAGATGGTCCCACTCCATGAGTTCGTTGTTCACCATCACCTGCGGATGTTCACCTTGCGCTGCCGCCGGTGGTGACGGTGAACCATCTGCTTTCGCATGATGAATCTGAATCACAATAGTTGCCTGCGGCGGCGGGATGGATCGGTCATTTGGATTCGGCTGCTGCGGAATTTCCGTCTGCAACCCGACAGGCTGCTGGTTAACCACAACTAGCAGAAAAACGATAATGAGCACCAGTAGAACGTCGATCAGCGGAGTGACGTTCATTTTTGGACCAGTTGAAAACGGACCACCGCCTGCCGAAAATCCCACGGGACTTTCCTCTCTTTGAAGCGAGATTGGAAGTGAGAACCAGCGCGCGCGTGTCCTGATTCATTGGACACCCGTTGAGTGGCGGGAGTTCCAGAAGGCTGCCGTAGCGAGATGCGCCTGTGCTGGCGTGAGAACTGGTGTGAAGGTCCGGGCGCGCCATTTACTGTTGCGAGATCAGCCGGTGGGTTCTGGTGATGGTGGCAGGGGGGCCTCGAACACCGGAGGCGGTCCTGGCGTCGGCGGCAATTCCGGCGCTGGAGAAGGGGCTGGATTCAACAGCGCATCCAGAGTCGGATATCGGGACGCGAAGAAATGGATGGCGTAGGCAGGGAAGAAGACAGTCGCCGGCACGCACACTAAGGCAATCAGATAAATCGCCAGTAACAGAAGAACGGCTCCGAAAATAATCGTCAGGCTGATGGTGGTTACATTCCATCCCAGCCCAGCTGCTTTTGCCGCCACTATCGCGATTATGCTGGGCACAGTAATCAATAGCAGGGGAAAGACAGCGAGGATGGTAAACAAAATGCCAGCCGCAATCGATAGCACCAGTTTGAGAAGCAGATAAATTGCGAAGCGCCCCTTCTCTCGATCACCTCTAATGATGCCCAGTAGCCGGCTCCAGCCATCGGCGAAGTCCAGATTTTCTAGGGCCATAATCGGTACCAGGAAATCCTTGGCCAAGACTTGCACTGTGATTAGAAGTAGAACAAACACCGCAAGCAGCCCCCCGACCAACAGCCCTCCGAGAATGAGGCGTCCGACATGCTCGTGAATGTCTCGGAGCCAGCCCGCAGCCGCTGCCAACGCGAGCGGTACGCCGATGAGCACAGCGAGGGAAATATAGGTGGCGATCAAGAAGACAATTTGCCAGAGAAAGTATCTTCCGCCTGCACGATGCCATTTTTGCCATCCCTCACCGATCGAACAGCGCCGCTGCAGAACCGAATCAAAAAGGATGAAGCGGAACACGCTGTTGATGTAAAGGAAAACGAACCAGAACACCACCAGGGCGAAGAAGGCCACGACAATCAATCCGATGAATTGCCCGATGTGCTCGGGTAGATGCGACGAATTGAGAGGAGGAAACCATGTTGGCAGATTCGACGACGTCAGAAACTCATTTGAATTCTTTTGCGGGATTCGAGGCCAACGGCTGCCAAAGTTCGGCACGCCGCATCCGCCGACATGTAGTTCCGCCGCCAAAATTCCGACTAATGCGAAGCGAGACCACTGTCCCCAGCTGAAACGGGTGAAGAGTTGTTGTCGTGTGTGCTGCAGGGCGGGTTGGACGCAATCAACGGCGGAAATCGGCAATGGAACCTCGCGCTTAAAGACGACAAGGTATCACGAGGAGGGGATTCGAGCTATGGGTGGCGGGAATGAGTGTTCTCATTCATAGCGCAACGCTTCGACGGGATCCAGGTTCGCAGCGCGTGACGCTGGAATCACAGCGCTCAGCACGCCAACGAACAGCAGCACGATGGTTGACACCATTACGGTGAAGAACGAAATCTTCAAATGAATGTCTGCCTTGCCTGAGTCATCTTCAAACAGCGGGCCCATCAGCGGGAGTGTCCCTACGGCAACCGCGACCACGTAGGAAACGATAATGCCGATGGCACCGCCGAGCAGCATTATCAGCAGTGTCTCGGCTAGAAACTGCGCTTTGATGTGCCACTTGCGGGCGCCGAGCGCGCGGCGCAATCCGATTTCGCGAATGCGCTCATCGACCGAGACCAGCATGATGTTCATCACACCCACGCCGCCGATTCCGAGCGTGAGAATGCCAATGAATATCAGCAATACTTGTAGGCCGATGGTGATTCCGTTGATCACCGGCCGGAATTCTTCGCGGCCAAACATTTGAACGGCTTTCTTGTCGTTCGGTGAAAATTGCTGGCGCGTGGCAAGCGCGGCCAGAACCTGAGCCTCCGCGCGAGCTTCGAATTGCGGTGCAATCGGTTCGAACACCAGCACATTAGCGTCTTTGGTGTCCCAAAGATCGCTGGCGGCGGAATAAGGAATCCATGTCGACTCGTCGTCACTCGAAAAATAATTGCTCAGTTGGATCTTGCGATCCATGGTGCCGATGACGGTAAAACGCACGCCAGAGATAGTTACCGTCTCGCCAACAGCGGGACGTCCGCCGAACAATTGCTCGCGAACCCGTGCTCCGAGAAACACCACGCGACGCCGCTCGATCTCATCAAGCGAACTGATCCAGCGGCCCTCCGACGGCTGTTCGTTACGCATGTCGCCATACTCGGGGCATACGCCCCGGACAGGAGCAGTGCCAACCATGCGATCTCCGTAGGCTACTCCCGGACGCCGCACGGTTTCGAGACAAGCATGCCGCACATAATTCGCCGTCTCTTTGATCATGTCGATGTCGGCTTTTTCTAAGACGACTTTCTTTCCGGCACGCTGGCCGCCGGGCTGTTCGCTAGTCTGCTGGGGCCAGGCGATGACCGCTCCTTTGCCAAAGGCATTGAAACCGCCCACCAGAATCTCGCGGAAGCTGCCGCCGTAGGCAATCAGCAGCGTAACGGTGGCGATTCCCCAAACGATGCCAAGCATGGTGAGCGCGCTCCGCGTACGGTTGCGCTTGAGCGCGGCCCAAGCTTCATTCAGGATTTGAAAGATCATGCCCATGCTAACCGCCCGCCTCATGGCGCAGGGCTTCGATGGGATCAATGGCGGCTGCGCGTCGGGCTGGGTACAACGCCGACAAGATGGCAATCGTTCCCAGAACGCCCAATGCGACCGTTCCCGTTTGCCAGGTCGGCAAGAGGCCGGCAAAAAAGTCGGGCATAGGTAGCAGGTCGACCAGGGCGCACAATCCGAAAGCGATCAGTAGACCTGCCCCACCGCTGAGCATCGCGACGATGAGGGCTTCCAGAAAAAACTGTCGCAGAATACTGTTTGCGGGCGCGCCCATGGCTTTGCGGACTCCAATTTCGCGCGTGCGTTCGCTGACGGCTACCAGCATCACGTTCATCACACCCAATCCGCCCAGGAATAGGGTTACGAGTCCGACCGCGCCGAGAAAATATTTCATGCCATCGGTCATAGTGCGGAAGGCTTTTGCTTCTTGAATCGTGTCCCAGATGGGGCACGCTTCTTTGTCGGTGGGATCGAAGTCGTGCAGCCTGCCCAGTATGTGGCGAATCTGTCCCTTGCAAGCCTCGTGGTGTTCGACGTCGCGCGGCACAACCAGCAACTGGTCAAAAGTTTCGGGCGTTCCCGGTGGCTTGTCTGGGAAGTCCCGCCGCATGGCGGGGAAGGGTATGAAAATTTTGTTGATGTCCCATCCGTCGTAACTCGAGTCCTGCTTCTTTGACGACATCACCCCAATCACGGTAAATGGAATGTCGTTGAGATAGACGAACTGCCCGATTGCGGGGCGACCGGCGAACAGTTGTTTCTTCGCATCCGAGCCGAGGAAGGCCACACGCCGGCCTTCGCGAATATCGTCTTCATCATAGAAACGGCCTTCGCCCACGCCCAGGCTGCGAATCTCGGCAAATTCCGGGGTCGAACCCGTGACCGTGAATGCCGCGGCATTGAAGTTGGTATGCGAACGAACGTCGTTCTGCTCGAGTTCCGGGATGGCGTACTGGCAATCCGGCGCTTCCTCCTGCAGGTGGGGCAGGTCCGAATCCACCCAATGCACTTGACGTCCAGCGCGAGTACCTCCGGCCTGCAGGCTGGTGCGTCCGTGAAAAACAATCATCAGATCGCGGCCCAGCGTCTGGGCCTGTTTGGCTTGACCGACGCGAAGACCCTCACCGGCGGCGACCATCAGCACGATCGAAACCACTCCCCAGGCAATACCAAACATGGTCAAAAGCGTGCGGATGCGGTGCGCCCACAAGGTTCGAAAGACGTCCTGGATGAGGTCGCGAAATGACATCTGAGGGTTCGACGCGGCCATCCGCAAAATGAAAGCGCAGGCTGACCCGTGCTTTCATATACGTCAGTGCGATGGGCTTTGTTCCGCGCCTTGGAAGGCTGCCGGGGACGTGAGGATGGGTTCGGCCCAGCGAGGGCTTAGATACGTGACTTCAGGGACGGGCAAGGCCGAACCGTTCGAGGCAACCCTCAGGCTGGGATCAGGCAGGGATTGGCCGCATCGAGCTGTGCTGGAACCACTCATCGAATCCCCACAAGGCTAATTCACATTGCAATCTATGGCGTTCCTTCCGGTCGCGGAGTTTTCGGTCGAGGGCAGGCAGCAAGTCGAATGTTATGTTGGCTGGCTGAAAAGTTTTGCTTTCCGCTCGGGTGATGTAATGAACCAGCGAACCCAGCGCAGTGGGACGCGGCGGAGGCACCGGCTGGCTGCCAAGTGAAAGCGCGGCCACATTGATTCCTGCCATCAAACCCGTCGCGATTGACTCCACATACCCTTCGACCCCGCAGATTTGTCCGGCGAATAGCAGGTGGGGATGCGCCTTCATTTGTAGCGTAGAGTTCAGCAGTGCGGGAGAATTGATGTACGTGTTGCGGTGAATTTGTCCGTAGCGTAAGAACCGCGCACTTTCGAGACCGGGGATCAAACCCAGCACCCGCGCCTGCTCACCAAATTTCAGATGATTCTGAAATCCCACCAGATTGTAGGAATCGGCGCGTAGATTCTCCTGCCGCAACTGAACGGCGGCATAGGGAATTCTGCCAGTGCGAGGATCTTTGAGGCCGACTGGCTTCATCGGTCCGAAGCGCAAAGTGTCGCGGCCGCGGCGGGCAATTTCTTCGATGGGAAGGCAGCTCTCAAAATAATTAAGATTCTCCCAATCTTTTTGTTCGACTGATTGCGCTGCGAGCAGAGCGTCATAAAAACAGTCGTATTCCTCTTTCGACATCGGACAATTGATGTAGTCGGCCGATCCTTTGTCGTAACGCGCGGCCAGATACACTTTGCTCATGTCAATGGAATCCGCCTCAACAATGGGACTGATGGAATCGTAGAAAAAGAGATTATTGCCGTTCTGCGGAGCGGGCATTGCGGCCTGATCCGGATCCAGACACAGCCGAACAATTTCTTGTGAAAGCGCGTCGGACGTGAGCGGGCCGGTTGCAATCACAGTCAACTGATTGTCATCGATTCTCGTAACTTCTTCTCGGCGAATTGTAATCAGTGGTTCACGCTCAATCGCCTGCGTCACCCTGCGCGAAAACTCGGTGCGGTCGACGGCCAGCGCATGTCCTGCGGGCACTGCGGTTTCTTTTGCGATCTCGATCAGACGGGAGCCGGCGCGCCGCATTTCTTCCTTCAACAACCAGGGGGCTGTGTTCTCACTCTCAGATTTCAGCGAGTTCGAACAGACGAGCTCCGCGAAATCCGCAGTCTGATGCGCGGGCGTAGGCCGCACGGGCCGCATTTCGCATAACTCGACGGATACGCCGCGGCGGGCACACTGCCACGCCGCTTCCGAGCCAGCGAGACCTGCACCGATGATGCGAATTTTTCTCACGAAGCCTTATCTGCCAATTTCTTCAGCTTATCCCCAGCTAAAAAAGCGTCACGCCAGTCGTCTAGAAAATCGGCACCCAGAGACTTATAGAGCTCGATCGCCGGCTGATTCCAGTCCAACACCGACCACTTGAGAAAGACGCGATTTTCCTGTTCCGCCGTGCGGGCCACGGTCGCTAGCAGAGACTTCCCGATTCCTAGTCCTCGAAACTCAGAACGCACGAACAAATCTTCGAGATACAATCCTGGGCCGCGCCATGTCGAGTAGTAACCGAAAAATAGCGCGTACCCCGCAGGCTGTCCGTTCCATTCCGCAATTAGCGCTCGAAAATGAGGAGCGGCTCCGAAGCCATCTCTCGCGATGTCGGCTTCCGTTGTTTGTACTTCATCCGGTTGTTTTTCGAAGTCTGCTAACTCCCAGATCAGCCTTCTGATCAGGGCGGCGTCGGCGATGGTGGCGGCTCGAATGGTCAACATCGATCTCACAATGAGTCTCGACATTTATTATAGAGGTCGATTTCGAGGAAGATTCGTTCCAGCGCCGGTGATTCCCGGGTCGATCACAAAATTACCCTTTCATCTCCTACTCGCCGCGTCACCCGCTCACGGTCGAGATACTCCAACAGCGGGATCGCATACTTACGGCTGACTCCAGTCATGTCTTTGAAGCGGCCCACGTCAATTTTCGGAGTGCTGGCTTTGAGTGCAGCCATCTTGCCGCGCAGATCCATGAGCGCGCTTTGATGAAAGACAAGCTCCTCTGAGATTTTGATCAGAACTTTGTCGCGCAAAAGCAGGGTAACAATCTTCTGAGCGCGGATTTTATCCACCTTCAACCCGGCCAGCACTTCTTTCAACGCCGGAACTTTCAAGCCGGCAGAAGCGAACGCCCGCTCGATGATTGTCTTCGATTCCGCCTCTTCGTCTTTCATGACCACGCCGCGCCCGGCCAGGTGAACTAGTTCGCCGGCAACTTCCAGTTTCTTTTCCGTCGTCAATTTTTCGAGGGCCGCGAAGAAAACGTCGGGACTAAGTTTGACGCGGTCGCGCAGTTCTTCTTTGCTCATTCCCGCAACCAGCGGATTGGCGTCGTGGAATTTCTTTAGAGTTTGCAGCAAATCAGTTTGGCACTTTGCGAATGCCGGAGGGGCAACCAGCACCTGATTGCACCAAACGAGTCCAGCGGCCGCCGCGAGTTTCGCGACAACCCTGCGCTGGACGTTCATTTCGCCAGCTACATCTTCCAAACGCAGACCGTCCCTTCCCCGACGGGCTACCCGCGCCGCGAGAATCTCCGCAAGGGAACCATGGCCCATGGCCTTCAAAAAACCGATCGTGTCCTCGACAGGTTGTCTGCGAAGGAGCGGCGATGCATCGAGCACCACGCCCCCGCCGATAGTTACGACCGGAGAGAACTGCCGCACGATGAACCGATCTCCCGGCAGAAGCAGCATCGGTTTCGCGAATCGTAACTGCGCGAACGCTTCTTCGCCTGCCTTGAATTGTTTGATTTGGTAGAGGCGCACTTCAGCAACGGTTTCCGACGTGTAGCTGTGAAAATGCACGCGTGCGCCGTGCTTCAGCGGCTTCGCGGAGGCGAGAAGCGAAAGCCCCACATCGACGCGCGAGGTGGAAAGAAAGGTATCCGCAGTCGCTAGCGTCATTCCCCGCGCCAAGTCTTCGGTAGAGACCCCGGCGAGGTTTAACGCCGTGCGCTGCCCCGCGATAGCGGATTCGGCGGCCGCTCCGTGTACTTGCACGCCACGAATCCGCACTCGTTTGCCCACAGGGAATACTTCGAGCTCTTCTTCTTTCCGAATCGTTCCCGCCACCAGAGTTCCCGTGACTACGGTCCCGAAACCTTTCATGGTGAAGACGCGATCAATCGGAAGTCGCGCCAACGCCGCCGAATTCTTGGCTGCGACTTCGGAGGCGACCTTAACAAGGGCTGATTTCAGCTCCGCGAGGCCCGCGCCTGTCAGCGAACTCACCGCGACCAGGGGGGAATTTGCGGCGTCGAGAAATGATCCGCGCACGAAATCTTCGACTTCAAGACGGACCACTTCGAGCGTTTCCGCGTCTACCGCGTCGGACTTTGTCAGGACCGTGATACCGCGCCGAATCGCAAGGAGCCGGCAAATGTCGAAATGTTCGCGCGTCTGCGGCTTGATACCCTCATCGGCAGCGATCACCAGCAGCACCAGATCGATGCCCCCCACTCCGGCCAGCATGTTGCGCACAAAACGCTCATGTCCAGGTACATCGACGAAACCTATCCTGATTCTGCTGTCGTCGCGGCCAGGAAGGTCGAGGTGGGCAAAGCCGATGTCGATGGTAATGCCGCGGCGTTTTTCTTCTTCCAGGCGGTCGGCATCGATGCCAGTCAGCGCCCTCACGAGTGCAGTCTTCCCGTGATCAATGTGCCCCGCCGTGCCGACGATAACGGACTTCATCAGCGACAGTATAGACGGGGTGGCGTCGTGTGGAGCGGGCGCCTCGCACGCTGCTTTTAGTCTTGGTTTAGATTTTGATCGAGATTCTGATAACCAACACCTCAAGATCAACTCTAATAGCGGTCGACGCCGCCCGCTCTGCATAAGCAAATCTTCTTGCCCGCATTAAACGAATCCACATGCGAAAAACGGAGCGAGATGCGACAATAAAGGTTCCCCGATGACCACCTCTGCGATCAGTGTTTCCATAACTCCGGAGATGATCCGGGAGCACGGCCTCACTCCGGACGAATTCGAAAAGATCAAACAACTTCTCGGCGGACGCGAACCCACGCGCACCGAACTCGGCATCTTCAGCGTGATGTGGAGCGAACACTGTTCCTACAAGTCTTCGCGCGTCCACCTGAAGCGCCTGCCCACGCGCAGTAAGTTGGTTGTGCAAGGCCCGGGTGAAAACGCAGGCATTGTTGATATCGGCGACGGCTGGGCTTGCGCGTTTAAGATCGAGTCCCACAATCATCCTTCGTTTATCGAGCCATTTCAGGGAGCGGCGACCGGTGTCGGTGGAATTCTGCGCGATATATTCACTATGGGCGCACGGCCCGTCGCGGTCATGGACTCGCTGCGGTTTGGGCCGATTCAAATAACAGAAAACGCGGGCGGTGGTGCCCCCGTTACACAGGCTGAGATCCACAAAAACCATTCTGTCATGGAAGGCGTTGTCTCTGGCGTCGCTTCTTACGGCAATTGTTTCGGAGTCCCGAATCTTGGCGGCGAGGTGAAGTTCGAGCCCTGCTACTCCGGCAATCCCCTGGTCAATGCATTTGCGCTGGGCCTGGTTCGTCGCGATCAAATTTTTTACGGACGCGCATCCGGCGAAGGCAATCCCGTAATTTATGTCGGTTCCAAGACCGGACGTGACGGTATACACGGCGCTACCATGGCGAGCGAAGAGTTCAGCGAAGGCTCCGAGGCGAAACGTCCCAACGTTCAAGTCGGAGATCCGTTTTTAGAAAAGCTGTTGCTCGAGGCTTGTCTTGAAGCCATGCAGACGGGCGCGATTGTTGGCATCCAGGACATGGGAGCGGCGGGCCTGACGTGCTCTACCTGTGAAATGGGGGCGCGTGGAGGAACCGGCGTTGAAATTGAACTCGATCGTGTACCGCAACGCGAAACCGGCATGACTCCGTACGAGATCATGCTCAGTGAATCGCAGGAGCGGATGTTGCTGGTTGCACAAAAAGGTCGCGAAGAAGAAGTCTTCCGCGTTTTCAAAAAGTGGGGCCTCGACGCCGTCGAAGTCGGCCGCGTCACCAATGATGCGACCATGCGCGTGCTGGAGCACGGAACAATCGTAGCCGAAATCCCGAACGCAGCGCTCACCGATGACGCGCCGGTGTACAAGCGCCCGCTTGCACGCTGGGAACCGCCGGTGGATCGCGAAAAACCGGAGCACATTCATTTTTCAGCGCCCACAGATTTCACCGACAATCTCAAGCAGTTGCTGGCCAGTCCGAACATCTGCTCGAAGCGCTGGGTATGGCAGCAGTATGACCACATGGTACAGACCAATACTGTCGATGCCCCCGGAGCGGGCGACGCCGGGGTGATTCGCATCAAGGGCTCAAAGCGTGGCCTCGCCATGGCGCTCGATGGCAACGGCCGCTGGTGCTATCTCGATCCGCGCCTGGGGGCCATGCACGCTGTCGCCGAAGCGGCCCGCAAGGTAGCTTGCGCCGGAGCGACTCCGATCGGCGCGACCAATTGCCTCAACTTCGGCAATCCTGAAAAGCCGCACATCATGTGGCAGTTTTCGCAGACAATCGACGGTATCACCAAAGCCTGCGAGGAGCTGGATACGCCGATCACGGGCGGAAATGTCAGCTTCTACAACGAGACTCTCAGTGAGGGAATTTATCCGACTCCAGTAATCGGGGTGGTGGGAATACTCGAAGATGTAAACAAGGCGGCGAAGATGCATTTCGCCAAGCCGGGCCGAAAAATCATCCTTCTGCGGGGGAATCAAGCTGGCGACGAAGTCGACGCCGAATCTGAGTTTGGCTCGTCGGAGTACGCGAAAGAAATTCTCGGAGCAGTCTGGGGTTATCCGCCGGAGCTGGATTTGGAAAAGGAAACTACGCTACAACGGGCGCTGGTCGCCATAATCCAGGCTGGATTGGTCGAGTCGGCGCACGATTGCGCCGATGGTGGGCTAGCCGTCGCGCTAGTGGAAGCGGCGCTGCCAGCGGGAGTTGGCGCGAACATTCGCCTGGCGAAGCGCAAACTGGCTCATGAATTCCGCCTTTTTGGCGAGGATGCCAGCCGGGTCGTTATTAGCTGCGACCCTGCGCACCTGGCGCGAATCCAACAGATAGCCGAAGAATATGACGTCATTGCGGACGTGATAGGCGAGAGCGGGTCAGATCGAGTCGAGATCGCGATCGACGGCAAGCCCGTGATTTCAGCGGGCATCGAGGAGTTACGCCGAGCATACGAAGGTGCGCTGGAGAAGGCCCTGCGAACAGATCACGGCGTTACTGCGACGAACTGAAGTTGATCTACCTGAAGGTTAAGTGCTGAGGCTGAAACCTAAATGCTGACCTCCGACAAATTTCGCGATGAATGCGGCGTAGTTGCGATCCACGCCCATCCCGAGGCGGAGAAACTCGCCTATCTTGGCCTCCATGCGCTGCAACATCGCGGCCAGGAGTCAGCTGGCATCGTCACGTCCGATGGCGAGCGACTTCGCCAGCACAAGTCGATGGGGCTGGTCGCTGATATTTTTACCAACGAAGTGCTGGCATCGATGCGCGGCATTCTCGCCATCGGCCACACCCGATATTCAACCGCCGGGGATTCGGCGCTGCTCAATGCCCAGCCCATCATGGTGCAATCGAACAAGGGGACGATTGCAATTGCGCACAATGGCAACTTGATCAACGCGCAAGCGATTCGCTCAAAACTCGAGGGCCAGGGTTCGATTTTCCAGACCAATAGCGATACGGAAGTTTTAGTTCACCTGATCGCGCTTTCTCGTGAGCAAACACTGCCCGACGCCATCACCGACGCAATGCGTCGCGTGGAAGGGGCATTTTCACTGGTCATGATCAGCCATGACCGCATCTTCGCCGCACGCGATCCCCGCGGTTTCCGTCCACTGGCCATGGGCCGCATCCCGGCGACGAGCAGCGAGAAAAAAGACACGATCGTATTTGCTTCAGAGACGTGTGCGTTCGATTTGCTGGGTGCGACTTACGAACGCGATGTGAAACCCGGCGAACTGGTGATTGTTGGACCCGAAGGAATCAGTTCGCGTTTTTATTCGCCTTCTCCGGCGCAGTCGAGCTGCATATTTGAGCACGTGTATTTTTCGCGTCCAGATAGTCTGGTATTTGGCCGCTCCGTTGATCAAAGCCGCGATGCCATGGGGCGCCAGCTTGCCCGCGAAGCTCCCGTAGACGCCGACATCGTGGTGCCCGTTCCCGATTCCGGCAACACCGCAGCCATCGGATACGCGGCCGAAAGCGGCATTCCGTTTCGTCTCGCGCTTATTCGCAACCACTATATTGGCCGCACCTTTATCGAGCCGCAGCAGTCGGTCCGCGACTTCGGCGTGAAGCTGAAGCTGAACGCCATTCGCAGTCTGATCGAAGGCAAACGAATCATCCTGATTGACGACTCTATCGTTCGGGGCACCACCAGCAAGAAAATTGTCCGTATGATTCGCAATGCAGGCGCGAAAGAAGTCCACATGCGGATTTCCTGTCCGCCAACTATTTCGCCTTGCTTCTACGGAGTCGATACGCCATCTAAAAAAGAATTGATTGCCGCGAACAAGACGGTTGAGGAAATTCGGCAGTTCATCGGGGCCGACACGCTCTCTTATCTCTCCATTGAAGGCCTGAAAAAGGCTTGTGGCGAGGGCGAAAAAACCATCTACTGTTCGGCCTGTTACACGGGAAATTATCCCACCAAAATCGACGTCGACGAAATTCTGCCCGCGGTTGCCTCCCGATAGCCTGTCAGCGATCCTAGCCCTCGCGCTTTTTCCCGGCCTTACCCGTGGAGCGCTTTCGTTTCGAAGGCTCAATGCCCAGTCTTGGATCTCGGTTTTCGGCAAGCATCACGAGTTCTGGGGCAACCGATTCAAAGTCCGCATGGGACTGTGAGAGGTAGAGCCACTTTCCCAGTATTACGTGGGGCGCGAGCTGCGGAAATGCGGCCCGCAAGGAAACATGATGCTCCCGCCAGGTACACACCATCAATCCGCTCCACGGCTCTTCGCGATCCACTAGTGCGAGGTAAAGACGTCCTTCGAGATACGCTGCGTCCATGAAGAAAAATTTCTGGCGAACGAAACGCGAATCCTTTTCCAGCGGCTCGTAGAGCCACAGCAGCGAGTTCACTCTTGTCGCTTTCCTGGGGAAGATTTGTTGTCGGTCCGTTTGTCGTTTCATCGAATGAAAGCCCGGGTATTCTGCAGTTTAATCGATGGACTTGAGCAACCTTTAGGATGGTGGTGCTGCCACATCCCACAAGGCGAATCGAGCGGTCACGCTCCATGGCCGGCGCGTGCAGCAGACGTTGTTTTTTAACCGGCACCAGGTCCGTCTTCCGCCAAGAGCGGCAAGATTGGTCCGGTCATGCTTGCCCAACCAAATCGAGTTACAATTTGCGCATGGCACAGTTAATGAAAACCTCCAACCCGGCATTGAGGGACGCCTTTTTCCGTCCGCAAACAGGTGAATTCGGTGCGGAGACGATGACCGTATCCGGAACCGTCAACAAGACGGGCATTTTGGCGGTTTGCGTTGTAGCTACGGCTGCCTTCACCTGGAATCGGTTCCTGGCGTCGCCGTCGCCCGAGACCGTGGTTCCATGGATCATGATCGGAGGTATCGGCGGGTTGATTGTCGCTCTGATCACGATCTTCAAGAAGGAATGGGCGGCGGTGACCGCGCCCGTCTATGCCTTGTTGGAAGGGCTGGTGCTCGGTGGCATCTCCGCTATGTTTGAGTTGCGCTTCCCGGGCATTGCCATGCAGTCCGTCGCCCTCACCTTTGGCACTCTTTTCGCGCTCTTGCTCGCCTACCGCTCTGGGCTGATTCGCGTTACGGATAATTTCCGTCTCGGCGTGGTGGCTGCGACCGGCGGTATCGCGGTCTTCTACTTGATCAGTTTTATTGTGGGTTTCTTCGGCGTGCATTTCAATTCAATCTACGGTTCAGGGCTGATCGGGATTGGCTTCAGCGTGGTCGTGGTCATCGTCGCGGCCTTGAACCTCGTTCTCGACTTTGATCTGATCGAAGCGGGCGCGCGAGCGGGTGCACCCAAATACATGGAATGGTATGGCGCCTTCGCTCTGATGGTTACTCTGATTTGGCTCTACCTCGAAATCATTAACCTGCTATCCAAACTACGCAGCAGGAATTGAATATCGCCACTTCGCCCATCACGATGTTGAGAACGGTCCGCGTGTACCGCAAATGACGCCTTACATCGTCGCTCTGGTCTTTGTATTCGCGGGTTTCCTAATGATTTGGAAGGCTGCCCGAATGCATAGCTTGCAGCGGGATTATGGCTACCAGAGTGAATTTCCGGGTAAGCATTACCCATGCGAACTGAGAAGTGCGGATGCAGAGTCGGCGATCCGATGCCTTATCGGCGCCAGCGACTCCGCGCTCTACCTCATGGCCGACCCTGAAGTTCAACGCAAGGTGAGGTGGTGGCAGCAATACCAAAACTATGACTTTCGTATGCTCTCTAAGACGGGCTTGCGAATTCCTTGGAACGATTTGGAGTGCCGGGCGGGGAAGATGTTTTTCAAGGAGGTCATCTGGTTTGAAAATCGCCCGAGGAGGTTTTACATTTACATTCCCAGAGCGGTCGCCGAAACTGTCCTTTCGGACGCGAGACGCCCGATTCCCGCACCAATTTGAGTTTTGAACACCCCAAAAAAAACGCCCCCAGACTTACAAACAGGCTTATAATCCCGCGAGGGGCGAATCAACCAGAGGCGGCTTTTGCCATCCCCGGCGAGAGCGGAGCGTCAACCCACTTGCTTTCGAAACTTTAAACTGGAGAATCTTTTAGTTGGAAGATTCAGTTTTTGCGTAGACACTTTAATCGGTAAGTCTCAAAATCAGGCGTGCATTCGTAGCGCGGTTTCTATGACGAAAGTGCTTTCCATCTTCGGTTCCAGCTCCAGACCCCAGCTCGGGCCTTTCGAGAAGGAAGTGCTGCAAAAGATTTGGTCGCAAGGCAGCGCAACGGTGCGCGAACTCATCGCCGACGGCAACATCCGTCAGGCCTATACCACCGTGATGACGACCATGGACCGGCTCTACAAAAAAGGGCTGCTCGATCGCGTCGCCGAAGGCAGGGCGTTCCGCTATACTGCGCGGCAAACTCCCGAAGAACTGCAACGTGTTGCTGCGCTCGAAAGCATACGGCAATTGCTGGGATCCGGTGATGCGGCTTCCCTCCCGCTTTCGTATCTGGTAGAAGCGCTCAGTACACATGACGCGCAGCTTCTCGACCAATTGCAACTCCTGGTTGAACGCAAACGCCGGGAACTTAATCGCGATAGTAAGGCGCGAGAGGAGCGCTGATGTTTGCTCTTCGCGAGATTGCAGTCTCCCTCACCTTTGTCGTTCTCACTTATTGTTTGGTGTCGGCACTGGTTGTCGTCGCATGGCGATGGCTGAAGTTGTTGCGTGTGGGCGAGAGCGCTCTGGCGAACCTGCTCTTCGCTTTGCGAGTCCTTCCGCTGGTGTCTTCCGCAGCCATCGTCATTCTTTTCGTTGTCCCGTCTTTTCAATTGCTGGAACCTCGTGCCAGCAATGAAGGCCTGGGGACGATGCCACTCGCGCTGGGGGTATGCGCTGTTCTCCTGATCGCCTGCGGCTGCCTCCGCGTGTTCAATGCCCTGACCAAGACCTCCCGGATAGTCGCTCAGTGGCAGGAAGGCGCACGCCCGCTCAACATCGAAGGCGGCGCCCCAACAATAGCCTACTGCTCCCGAGCGGACGCCCCGCCGCTTACTTTGGTGGGAGTTCGTAAGCCGAGAGTTCTTGTATCGGAGGCGACGGTCGCCTTGCTTACTGTTGACGAACTGTTTGTCGCGCTCAAACATGAATTCGTCCACGTGCGGTCGCGCGACAATCTGAAGAAACTGATCTTCTGTTTCTGCCCATTTCCAGGCATGGCCAACCTTGAAAGCGCGTGGTCGCAGGCAACCGAGTTGGCTGCTGACCATAGCGCGGTCTCTAGTTTGAATGACGCCGTGGATCTGGCAGCGACTTTAGTCAAGCTTTCACGATTAGTTCCCGTCGAACCTGCTCCAGTTTGCACCGTGGGCTTTGTGAGCGGATGCATCAGTTCACGTGTGGCTCGCTTATTGGCGTGGGAACAAAGGAGTCAATCGCGGAACCAGATTCAACCGTGGCACCTCTTTCCTGCTGCCCTCACTGTCATGCTGTGCGTCATTGTCACCTACAGACCACTTCTTGTACTGACTCATGAAGTTACTGAATGGCTCGTCCGATAAATTGTCAAATCACACGTAGATTGCCGGTTAAGGGCCTTCACACCGCGCTCGTCTATCTACCATCACTGGTAGTTGATGCGCTTCCCGCCTTACTCTCGGTGAAGCTCTAGCGCCGCGCAGCGATCTTCTTAAAATACCAGTCTGAATGGCCTTAGTCCTTTCGTTCGACGGATGGTTTTCTTACGATGTTCCAAATGTTCTCGTTCCCTGAATTACACACAACGTCGTATGGCAGATCGGCGCGTGTTATCTCGCCGATTCTTCTGTGCATTCTGGCCCTCTCCTCGGTCACATGGTCGCAAAATCCTTACGGCTCGCTTCGTGGAGAAGTGCTCGACGCGAGCGGCGCACGAATCTCGGGCGCCCAAGTCATTGCACGATCGAATGGGTCTTCCGTCATCCGCCAGGCGACGGCCAACGGGCGCGGCGAATTCCGCATAGAAAGTCTCGTACCCGGTCGCTACCAGGTAACAGTTTCGGCGAAGGGTTTCGCCCAAGCCACGGCCGGCGTGGATATTGCGGTCAGCGTGGTCCGCGATATTGACGTCATGCTAAGACCGGAGAGCGGTCGAGAAACGGTAAGCGTGCAAGGGAGATCGTCCTCTATTACGACCGATCCAATCGACACTGCGACCGCCGTGCGCGGTGGCGTGGTGGGCAGCCGAGACCTGGAAACGCTTCCACTGGCAGCGCGCAGCTTCGCTAACATCGCTTATCTCGTACCCGGAACGGAACCAGTTGAGCCCTCTGATCCGACCAAGGCCCGGATCACCGCTGTTTCGACCGGCGGCAGCTCGGGCCTGAATAACGAATTGTCGGTGGACGGAGCCGATAACTCCGATGACTGGATCGGAGGCTTTCTGCAAAACTTCTCCCCTGATGGCCTTCAAGAATTTGCCGTCCGCACATCGAACGAAGACGCCGACACAGGAGGCACCACCGCTGGGTCGGTCGTGATCACGACCAAGCATGGCACTAACGAATGGCATGGTGATGGCGCATTCTACGAGCGCGCCGCAGGACTCAACGCCCGCTTCCCAATTGAAAATCCGGCGGAGACCTGCACCGGCGGTACCTGTGTACACAACCCCAAGCAGCCTTTTTCTCGTCAAAACTATGTCGGCACCCTGGGCGGTCCGCTGGTTAAGAATAAGTTCTGGGTGTTCACATCGTTCGAGTACGTTCACGAAAATGCCAGCATCGCCTATAGCCCCACCAGCACCGCGCAATTCAACGCTCTGGCGCAATTAGCCGAGGATGGTTTGATAACGGGCGTTCCCGCTATCGACGTTCCGCAAAATGTGCCGATACCTTTTCGCGACTACATCGGTTCGATGCGCTTTGATTATGCGCAATCTCCAAAGTCACAGTGGTTCCTCCGCACCTCCGAAGACAGCTACCTCACGCGTAATGCGCTGGTGCAACAGGGAACGCTGCCTTCCACCGGATTAACTACGCACAACAACTACTGGAACGTTGCGCTGAGTAATACTTATGCGTTCACTCCGACCTGGCTCGGAACATTGGTTCTGGACGCCAGCTTGTTGCATCTCACCCAGACGCGCAATTCGGACTTCGGATTCGCGCTGGCATTTCCTTTCAGCACGACGGCGCAGACAATCTCAGGCTTCGAAACTTTTGGCGACAATCAGTTCGACACTCCCATTACGCTTTTCCCCGACCTGCGCAATCAGGATAAATACCAGGTGCGCTACGATCTCAGCCACGTCGCGGGAAGCCACGCGCTGAAATTCGGAATTAATTTTATTCACGAACCGGTCCTCGGCGGCGCATTCGCGGCTACGGCGGAGCAGTTCACTACATATCCGTTCAATCCCGATTGCTACGTCAGTGCTACGGCTACGGACTGTGGGGGCGCCGCCACTCCTCTGCCGTTTTACTACACGCCGCCTAGCTCGCAATGCGATCCGCCTCCCGATCCTGCGTCTGGCATCGGTTGCACTTTCACTCCGGCTGGCAATGGCGCCTTTTCTCAAAATGTGCAACGCCTCGCTCTTTACGCTCAGGATTCCTGGCGCGTTTCGCATCACCTGACTGTCAACTATGGTTTGCGGTATCAGACAACATTCGGCCTGTTCAATGCCTCGGGACTAAGCCAAGCTGCCAATTACTCCTTCCCACTTCTGTCTTCGCTCGGATATCCCCAAGCTGTTCCGCATGACTACCGCAAGCAGATCGGACCTCGCCTCGGCATCGCCTACACGCCCGGTAGCAGCGAGAAGACCGTGATCCGAGCTGGGTTCGGGATGTTCTACAACGACCTCGCGCAAAATGGATGGGCCTCGGCATTCCAATCCGTGAATTCGAATACCGTCGCACCGCCGTCTCTCATCGATCCAAATTACAAAACTCCCTATGCTATCCACATCACGGGAGGTGTTCAGCGCGCCATCAATGATCATTGGATTGTGAGCGCGGACTATACCCACGAGCAGGGAAATCACGGGTATCGCGCTTACCCCTATCCGCAAGCCACCGTTTTCCGTTCCGATAACCGTTCCAGCTACAACGCACTGATGTTGCACCTGCAGGGTAACGTCGCTCGCCGTTTCAGCCTGACGGCGAACTATACGTTATCGAAAGCGCAAACCTGGGGATGCCTGCTCGGAGAACTCTTCGACTATGTGAATGGCGTTTGTGATCCGAATAACGCGTTTGCTCGCGGTGACTACGGTCCGTCGGGCGAAGATGTGCGCCACCGCTTCGTGCTCGCCGGAACCCTGCACCTGCCAGGTGGTTTCGAATTGACCACCATAACTCAGGCCGAAAGCGCACGCCCGTTCACCATTACCAATGCCGACAACAGCGGCCGTATTTCCATAAACGGCGTTCCGACTAGTCTCGACGAATTCCGCGGCCGGCCCTATTTCCAGGCCGATCTGCGTGTCAGTCGCCCGATCAAGATCGGCGAACGCTGGCAGGTTGATCCATTCGCCGAATTTTTTAATCTCTTCAATCGCAACAATCCCGGCGCCAACTACGTCGCCAGCATCAGCTTGCTGCCCGTCGTCACGCCTGACGGAACAAACGTAACCGCCCTCTGCACAACTCCCGATTGCTCGACGACGGTACCCGTCACCAGTTTGAAGCAGCTGGAAATACCCGCGGGCGGCTTGGGAGATTTCTTCGGCCCCGGTACAACGGTAGGAATTCCATTCGCAGCCCAGCTCGGTGTGCGCGTGACCTTCTGATATTGCAGTCAGCGCACCGGTTTTCTGACAATTGCCACGCGCGCGATTCCCTGCAAGTCGTTTCTGATCGAAACCTCGTCCCAACCAGATAGCAACGCGCGGACTCGCTCGGCGAGCGTCCCGCTAATCTCAAAGACCAGCCAGCCGCCGGATTTGAGCGTATTTTGCGCTTGGGGAATAAGGCGTTCGATGACCTCCAGGCCCGTTGCTCCCGCAAACACGGCATTTCTCGGCTCATACTTACGGACTTCAATCTGCACCGAATCTTCTTCCGATTCTCCGACGTAAGGCGGATTCGAGACGATGAAGTCAAACGCAGCCGGAGGAAATCCATCCAGCAAATCGCCCTGACGAAATTCAACTCGCGAAGCGAGATCGTGACGAGCCGCGTTAACGCGAGCAATTTCCAGCGCCGCCGAAGAGATATCGACAGCAATGACTCGAGCGGTCGGCAGTTCCTGAGCGAGAGCAAGCGCAATCGCCCCCGAGCCCGTCCCCACATCGACGATTCGAAGTTCGTGTGGAGGGGACACTCCTGTCCGTTGCTCTTGTTCTTGATCTTGTGTTTGATGTGGACCTGAATTCCCATGGCGGGCCAACTCCAACACCGCCTCCACCACGTGTTCCGTCTCCGGACGAGGAATCAGCACCGCCGGCGACACGATCAAATCCATTCCCCAGAATTCCTGATGTCCCGTGATGTACTGCGCCGGGACGCCGGTACTGCGACGTGCCAGAGCCTCGTCGTAACGCCGCATTTCGTCATTCGTGAGTTCGCGCTCTGGATGCGCGTAGAGATACGCCCGATCGCAATCGAGCGTGAACATGATGAGGAGTTCCGCATTCATACGCGGCGACGGAACTCCGGCAGAAGTGAGCTGCCCAACGGCTGCGGCGAGCGCTTGCTTTAGCTGCACGCGTCTATTTCACCACGGATCGGAAGCAGGCCATCACTTCGATTGCGCCGGCGATGCTGCGATTGAATTCATCGAGCTCTGCCGACGGAATCCAGTATTCCTGATGATGAGAATCGCCGACAGTATGAATTTCGTATCGGCTGAGAAAAGGCGAGAGTACTTCAAATCGAAGCACATACCCAACAAAGCCGGAAGAGGCGTCCTTCGTGTTCCAATCGCGCGCAATTTGTGTCGCATATTCCTCGTTCGCTACGGGGTAGAAAAACGGCTGGCTCGGAAGGCGGGCGGGAAATTTACGAAATCCTGAAGCTTGAATCAAGTCCAGCTCGGCTTGGCCGACCGGTCGATAAAGGGTTGTAGTTTCGCCGGACACGTAATTGTGTGATCCTATTGCGTTCTTAACGCCAGCATTTCATACCACGCCAGCGGTTTCCCGCTTGAGCTTTTCCGCCTGATAGTGCGTGACGAGGGCGTCGATGATCGGTTGTAGCTTTCCATCCATCACCTGCTCAAGCTGGTGAATGGTGAAGCCGATGCGATGATCCGTGAGCCGGTTCTGCGGGAAGTTATAGGTGCGGATCTTCTCCGAGCGGTCGCCCGATCCAACCATCTGCTTGCGTTCTTTCGCCAAAGCATCCGCCTGCTTCTGCATCTCGACTTCATAAAGGCGCGAACGCAGCACCCGCATACCTTTTTCACGGTTCTTGATTTGCGATTTTTCGTCCTGGCAACTCACCACCGTACCTGTCGGAATGTGCGTGATGCGCACGGCGGAATAAGTTGTGTTGACGGACTGGCCGCCTGGTCCCGAAGAACAGAAAGTATCGATGCGCAGGTCTTTCGCCTCGATCTTGACGTCCACTTCCTCCGCTTCCGGCAACACCGCTACCGTGATCGCCGAGGTATGTACTCGTCCTTGCTGCTCGGTTGCAGGCACGCGCTGCACACGATGCACACCGCTCTCATACTTCAGACGAGAAAAAACCCGGTCGCCTTCAATCAGCGCGATGACTTCCTTCATGCCGCCCACGCCCGACTCCGAGGTGGAAAGCACTTCCACTTTCCACTTCTGTGTCTCGGCATAACGGTTGTACATACGGAAGACTTCGGCCACGAAAAGCGTAGCCTCGTCGCCGCCGGTGCCCGCACGAATTTCAAGAACTACGTTCTTGTCGTCGTTCGGATCCTTCGGCAGCAGCAACACCTTGAGTTCTTCTTCCACAGTCACGATGCGTGTTTCGAGCTTAGCCAGCTCCTCTTCCGCGTAGGTTCGCATCTCGGCATCGGTCTCATCGGCCAGCATAGCTCTGCTGTCGGCGATGCCGCGTTTCAGATCTTTGTATTCCCGATATCTCTCGATGATGGGAGTAATCTCACTGTGCGCCCTGGCGGTCTTCTGGTATTTCGCCGAATCGTTGGTGATCTCGGGAGAAAGCAGCGCCTGCGTGAGATCTTCGTAGCGAATCTCGATTTGATCAAGTCGTTCAAACATGATTTTCATCCGTGGAGACGGTCTTGCCGTCTCGATCTTCGGCTGGTGACACGGTAACCCCGCGTCTCTAAACTAATGATTTTAGGTTGAATGAGAAAGAGAACAAGAGTTCGCGGCGGCCACCGCTAGGCAATGACCAGTTCGCCGCCGCGCTGTTTCTCCAGCGCCATCGCGGCCTCGAGAGCCGCCGTTGCACATTCAACCTGGCCGTCATCGGGAGGCTGAGTCGTGATCCGCTGCAGCCAAAGTCCAGGAGTTGTCATCAGCGCGAACAGGGAACCACGATGTTTGGCGGCAAATCTAATGATCTCGTACGAAACGCCGGCTATTACCGGCAACAGAATAATGCGTTCCGCAAAGCGACCCCAGAAAGTCGTCACCGGGATAAACATGTAAACGACCATGGAGATAATCATCACCGTCATCAGGAAGCTCGTTCCACAGCGGGGATGAAACGTGGAATACTGCTGAACCGATTCCGCATTGAGAGGATTGCCGTCTTCAAACGCGAACACAGTCTTGTGCTCAGCGCCGTGATATTCGTAGACGCGGCGAATGTCCTTCCACAACGACACGCCCCAGACGAACAGCAGGAACATTGCAATCCGGATTAAGCCGTCAATCAGATTAAACAAAAACTGTTGCCCAAAAATCGGATTGATCTTTTTTAATTCCGTTGTCGCCAGCAGCGGCAAGAATTTGTACAGGGCGATAAAGAACACGACGGAGAACGCCATGTTCAGTCCAGCCATCCAGCCGGTGATCTCGAACTTCTTGACCGGTTCATTGCTGGTGACATCGACGTCGGTGTTGCCTGTAGTTCCGATCGAAATCTCTTCCAGAGCCGCATTGGCGGAAAACTTCAGCGCCCGGAACCCCAGGGTCATGGCATGCCCAAGCGTCATCACTCCGCGGACGACTGGCCATCCCATCCATTTATGTTGCTCTGAGGGCCGCTCCAACGGTTCGCTGTGCGTGACGATCTCGCCCGAAGGCTTTCGCACGGCAATTCCCCAGGCATGCGGCGAACGCATCATCACACCCTCAAGCACGGCCTGTCCGCCGACTAGGGTGGTCTCTTCTCCGCTTTCCAGGGCGGGCAACAACTGCACCGCTACCAGGAACCGCAGATGTTGCCGTACGCTTTTTAACCAGCCGGGCATAATGATTGGATGTCCTTCGAGGAGGGAAGACTCGAAGGCCTAGAATACCACAATTCGGCTTTATATTAGGCCTGTTGCGGCTCGGCATAAAATCCCTATCTCCTTGCTGGTCAGAGGTTTGAGGATCGCTTTTTGAGGCCGCATTCCTCCACGCACACAATAGAATCCAATAGACGATGCTGCGCTTCGCACACACTTGCGAAAAGATCGCTGCCACCACCAAGAAGCTGGAGAAAACAGCTCTGGTCGCCGGCTATCTAAAAAATCTTCCTTTGGGCGAGGCGTCAATCGCCGCCATTTTCCTTTCCGGACGACCGTTTCCCGCCTACGACGAAGCCACGCTGCAAGTTGGAGGATCGTTACTCTGGCGCGTAATCGCGGAGCTAGCGGGCAAGTCTGAAGCGGAACTGAGCGCAATCTATCGCAAATACGGCGATGCGGGATCGGTGGCGGCCGAAGCGCTGCCAGAAAAATCAGAATCAGGCCTGTCACTTAGCGATGTGCGGCAGGCATATTCGGAAATCGCCATAGCGCGTGGTCCGGCGTCCAAGGCCGTCCTGCTCAGCAGGCTACTCCAAAGGGCGTCTCCGCTCGAGGCCAAATACATCGTGAAGATTATCAGCGGTGACCTGCGCATTGGCCTGAAAGAAAGTCTTGTCGAAGAAGCCATCGCTCGCGCTTTTGACACACCGCTTGACCAGGTTAAGCGCGCCAACATGCTGCTTGGCGATCTGGGGGAAACTCTACAACTGGCATCAGCTGGCAGATTGGCCGAAGCGCATCTTCGGATCTTCCACCCCATCGACTTCATGCTGGCGAGTCCGGTTGAGTCGGCAGAAGAGGCGCTTAGCTATTTTCCAAATGCCGGCGTCGAAGACAAATATGACGGCATCCGCGCTGAGGCCCATATCAGCCACGGGGAAGTTCGCATCTTTTCGCGGACGCGGGACGAAATCACCGAATCGTTCCCCGAAATTCCCCCAGCTCTGGCGCGTCTGCCGAAAGACGTAGTGTTGGACGGTGAGATCGTTGCCTGGTCGCATAACTCGGGCGAGGCCGATCAAAACTGTTCAGCATCGGGACGAGCCTTGCCCTTCTCTATGCTGCAGCAACGGCTGGGACGAAAGAAAGTCAGTGCCAGGCTCATGCAAGACGTTCCAGTCGCTTACATCGTTTTCGACGTTCTGTTCGAGGACGGCGAACTCCTGCTGGAACGTCCCCTGAGTGAGCGAGCAAAAATTCTCGACGAACTTCTGGCACGAAAAGAAGCAGCGGATTCGGCCAGTGGCCGCGTGGCGACGGCCACTCCCGCTCTCACAGCGCAAAGCAATTCGCCAACCGAGGCAACCGGAATAAGCAGGCAGTCCCTGTTTAGCTTCGCGGACGAAATCCCGAACCCCGCCGCCATCATCCGCGCACCAGTGGCAAAGGCGCCCTCACCAGAGGCCATTGAACTACTCTTCACCGCCGCTCGCGCACGGGGCAACGAGGGCCTGATCATCAAAGATCAAGACTCGCTCTATACTCCTGGCCGCCGCGGCAGAGCCTGGCTCAAGATGAAACGGGAGCTCGCGACCCTCGACGTGGTAGTGACCGCCGTCGAATACGGCCACGGCAAACGCATCGGCGTTCTCAGCGATTACACTTTCGCGGTCTGGGATGGCGATCGCTTGGTCAATATCGGCAAGGCGTATTCAGGACTTACCGACGCGGAAATCGCGGAAATGACGCAATGGTTTCTCGCGCACAAGATTATGGAACAAGGATTAAGACTCGAGGTGGAACCGAAGATTGTTCTGGAAGTGGCGTTCAATAATATGATGCGATCTTCACGCCACGAGAGCGGCTATGCTCTACGCTTTCCTCGCATCGTCCGCTTGCGGCAGGACAAAAATCCCGAAGATGCGGACAATCTCGAGACCGTAAAGAAAATATACGAGCAGCAGAACTCGCCCTAGCTCTCGCGGCTAGGACTCGCACTCAGTGGGCGTGTCCACGTCCCGCATGGTCGTGCCGGGAATGGTCGTGCTCGTCGCGATCTTCCTGTTGTACCGCAATCACGCAACTATGCGCCGTTTCGCAGACTTCGTGCTCCAGCTGAATAGTAGTATGGCGGATTCCGAACCCCGATCCGAGTTTCTCGATAATCTCGCGCAGAATCGTATCGCTCTCGGACGTCGCCATATCCGCAATCTTCACGTGGGCTGACAGCGCGTGGTTTTCCGATCCAATGCTCCACAGATGTAGATCGTGTACATCGCTGACCCCGGTAATCGTCCGCATGGTTGATTCAACTGCTTCGAGGCTCATGCCGCGCGGCGTACCTTCCAGCAGAATGTTCAGCGTCTCGCGAACGATTCCGAAGCTCGACCACAAAATCAGCAGGCCAATCGCGAATGACAGCGCTGAGTCAATCCAGTATTGTCCCGTCCACAAAATGGCCAGGCCGCCCGCGATAACGGCGGCGGTTGAGAGCGTATCGCCCACCTGATGCAGCAAAACGCTGCGCACATTCACATCGCGTCCCGATCGCCACAGCATCAGGGCGATCACTCCATTCATCACCACGCCCGCGGCTGCTACCCAAATCATTACCCTGGCGTGAACGTGTTCCGGATGTTGTATCCGCTGAAAGGCCTCGTAGAAAATAAAGAAAGACACCACCACCAGAGACAGTGCATTGACCAGCGCGACCAGAACTCCAGCGCGGCGGTATCCGTACGTCTTGGTGGCGCTCGGCGGTCGGCCTTCTAAAAAGACCGCGACCAGCGACAACAGCAGCGCCAGAAAATCAGAAAGATTGTGCCCCGCTTCGGAGAGCAATGCCAGCGAATGCGCACGAACACCAGCGATCACCAATAACACGACATACAGCATGGTGACGGCTAGTGAGATGCGTAAAACACGTCCCGTCCCATGATGATGTCCGTGGCCGGCGTGCGAGTGCATGTTATAAGGATAGCGCAACCCCGTGTGGCGCGGGCGCCCCGTCCGCGTTCGTGCCGCAGAAGCGTTTTGTCCCATGGCTGCGGTAGCGCAGACCCCGCTCCTCGCGCTATCCTTTTCTCCCACAGGAGAAATTAATCAGATGAAGCAGATCTTCTTGATCCCAGCCGCTTTGTTGATCGCCGCCTTGGCGACAGCGCAAACTATGGCCCCACAATCGGCTCCGGCACAAACCGCGGCAGCCACACCTACAAAAATTGATAACCCAATCGCCAGTGCCCTCCGCGACGCTTACCCGAACCGCTCCAAGTTCACCATCGCGGCCGTGGACGCTATGCCCGCCGACAAGTTCAGTTATAAGCCGAGCGCCGACCAGATGACTTTCGGCCATCTCGTGGCTCACATGATCGAAGCAAACTATGGGTTGTGCAGCGGTGCTACATCGGTTGCTGCTCCGAAAGTGGACAAAGCCAATGACACCGACGGCAAAGACAAATTGCTCGCCGCCCTCAAAGCATCGTTCGATTTCTGCGGCGACGCGCTCTCCAAAATGGACGACTCAAAACTCGGCGAAATGGTGACGGGACCAGGCGGCCAGTCAGTCTCGCGCGGTCGATATGCTTTGGGAGTCGCCAGCAATTGGGCCGACCACTACGCGGAAGCGGCGATGTACCTGCGGCAGAACGGGATTTTGCCTCCCACCGCTAAAAAATAATCTGTTGCCAATCGTGGAGGGACGGGCACGTCGCCCGTCCTGAACCGCCCGGAATGTTCTAACGTCGACACGCTCTTCCACTCAGCTAAGCAGTTTTTCCAGTTCGTCTTCACCGATTAGGTTAACTTTCAACTCGCGGGCCTTATCCAGTTTCGAACCCGCGTCGCTGCCCGCGACCACATAGTCCGTCTTCTTGCTCACTGAGCCGGAGACCCGCCCCCCGGCATCTTCAATCATCTTCTTGGCTTCGTCACGGGTGTGGCGCTCGAGCGTTCCCGTCAGAACAAAAGTCTTACCCGTCAGCTTTGTGCCTTTCACCTTTTTCTGTCCGGCAAAAGTCAGTCCAGCTTTTCGCAGATCATTTACCAGCTTCCGATTGTGTTCATCGCTGAAAAATTCCACAATACTCTCGGCGATCCGCGGCCCCACCTCATTCACTTCCTGCAACTCCTCGGCGCCAGCGGCCATCAGAGCGTCCAGCGATCCAAAATGTTCCGCCAGAAATTGCGCCGTGCGTTCGCCCACCATCCGAATCCCGAGCCCGTAAATCACGCGTTCAAGCGGTAGTTTCTTCGATGCTTCGATCTCGGCAAGTACGTTATCCGCTGATTTCTCCCCCATGCGCTCGAGTTGCAGCAGATCGTCCTTCTTGAGCTTGTACAGATCGGAAACATTTTTTACCAAACCGCGTTCCGTCAGCTGATTGACCAGTGCTTCGCCCAGTCCGTCGATCTTCATAACGTGGCGCGAGGCAAAATGCAGAATCGTCCCCTGCAACTTCGCCGGACAATTCGCATTCACGCACCGATGGTCGGCCTCACCCGGCGTTCGTACTACATTGCCGCCGCATATTGGACAATGCTCCGGCATTACGAACTGTTTATGACCGCGCGGATGTTCCTTATCTTCAACAACCTTCACCACCTTCGGGATCACATCCCCGCCTCGCTCCACTTCGACCCAGTCGCCAATCTTTACGCCAAGTTCGTCAATGAAATCCATGTTGTGTAGCGTGGCGCGCGAGACCGTGGTGCCCCCGATCGGAACCGGTTTCAGCCAGGCGACTGGCGTAAGCTTTCCCGTGCGGCCAACCTGCGGAACGATGTCTTCAATTTGCGTCACGGCCCCGCGAGCCGCAAACTTATAGGCAATCGCCCAGCGCGGAGCTTTGCCGGTGAACCCGAGCTCCCGCTGCCAGGCCGTACGATCCACCTTGATGACAATCCCATCGATCTCATAGGGAAGCGATTCGCGTTTCGTTTCCCAACTCTGGATAAATTTCCAGACCTCATCCAGATTTTTCACCAGCTTGCGATTCGGATTTACCTTGAACCCGGAGGCCTCCAGCGCGTCCATGGTCTTCGATTGGCGATCAAAGAAAGTTTGCCCGTCTTTCAACAGGATGTATGCGAAGTAATCCATGCGGCGTTGCGCCGTGATGGAGGGTTCCAGTTGCCGCACCGTTCCCGCCGTAAAATTGCGCGGATTCGCAAAGGTTGCCAAACCCTGCTTCTCTCGGTCTTCATTCAACTTACGGAAAGCCGCAAGCGGCATCAACATTTCACCCCGCGTTTCAAAGTCCGCGGGGAGGCCAGCCTTCTCCAATTTTTCTTTCGAAACTGACAGAGGAATGGACCGCACCGTCCGCACATTGAGCGTTACATCTTCGCCAATATTGCCGTCGCCTCGCGTAATGCCGCGTTCGAGATGTCCGTCGGTGTAGATGAGCGCGAGCGACATTCCATCCAACTTCAATTCGCACATGTACTCAAGGTCGGTACGCCCGCTCAGCTCGTGTACCCGCCGTTCCCAGTCGCGCAATTCTTCTTCACTGTAGGCATTGTCGAGCGAAAGCATGGGAGAGGAATGCCTGGCCTTAACGAATCCTTCACGAGGCTTTCCGCCTACGCGTTGAGTCGGAGAATCGGGCGTGACCAGTGACGGATGCTCAGCCTCCAGCCGCTTGAGCTCGTTCATCAGCTTGTCGAAATCCGCATCCGAAAGCTCGGGATCGTCGAGTACGTAATAGAGGTACTCGTGGTGCCGAATTTTTTCGCGGAGAGCCTCTAATTTTTTCTTGATATTTGTGTCGACGTTGGGAGTTGGCATGACTGGGAAATTATAGTGGCTGGAAAATTCTCCGCGAGAAACTGGGAGCCGCGTGCCCAGCAGCGAGGCCGCCCTAAAGCCTTTTTGCTATCCGAACCCAACCGCGGCCGAGCGCCCCGCGGCCCACGCTTGACGGAGGTTTCGGCATCCCTTCAATCAACTCCTTCAGCACGGTGGCGTTGTTATGATCGTCATTCCGTGACGCGTACAACAACGTAACTTGCCGCTTGCCCATGGCCAGATGATGCAATTGCTCGACGGCGGCGGAAGCCTCCGGCCCGACCAGTTCCTTTAGATAGCGTTTCCGGAACATGCGCCAACCGTCCGGATGGGCGTGGAACCACTGCCGCAATTCATCCGATGGCGCTAGATCGCGCAACCAGAACTTGATCGCTGCCTTTTCTTTCGTCAGTCCGCGCGGCCACAAACGATCCACCAGCACGCGCACCCCGTCCGCCCTCGAAGCATCCTCATAAATACGTTTGACTGCGACGCTTTTGGAGACGTTACTCATTCCATCCGTATTATCCTACTTCTGCGGCCATCCTATGAACTCCATCAATTGGGTCTTGCCATGCCTTCGCGTCACCCTGATGCTTTCGCTTCTGGCGGCGTCGGGTTGCGATGTCGAACGCCGCAAATCCGATGCAGACCTCGGTCTCAATCCCCAACAAGCTGCGGGCCGAAGAGTTTATGACGATTATTGCGACCGCTGTCATGAACCTTATTCGTCGCGTGACAAAAAAGGCCCAAGCCTGCAAGGCATTTTCAAGCACCAATATCTTTCCGTCAGCGGACTGCCCGCGAACGACGAGCGCGTAGCAGAAATCGTCAAACTCGGACGCGCCAAAATGCAAGGCTTAGGCCGCGTACTGAACGATCAGCAGATCAACGACCTGCTGTCCTATCTGCATACTCTGTAGCTCATCCCTGTGTGGCATAATCGCCCCAGTGCCTGCCGCCAACAAATCCGCCCTCTTCCAAAAGTTGCCTTCGACGGACGAACTGCTCCACGACCCGCAAATTCATGGGTTGGTAGAGAGTGACGGACACGCCCCGGTTACTGAAAGTATCCGCGTGGTATTGGCGCGCCTTCGTGAAGAAATTTCCGCCGACCAACTGGATGAAAAATCGCTGCCGATAGCCCTCGGCGGCCTATCCGCGGCGGTGGAACGCCAACTGCGGCAGTCATTACGGTATTCACTGCGGCCGCTGATCAACGCCACCGGCGTAATTCTGCACACGAATCTCGGACGCGCACCGCTGGCCGCCAGCGCCTTCGATCACATCCGCGGCACTGCGAGCGGTTATTCAAATCTCGAATTCGATCTGAAAACAGGCGAACGCGGAAAGCGTGACGTCCATGTCGATCGCCTGTTTCAAAGACTGCTAGGCAGTGATTGCGCTGGTAGCGTTATCTCGACGATAGTCGTTAATAACAATGCCGCCGCAGTGTTGCTGGCCCTAAACTCGCTTGCCGAAGGCGGAGAAGTCATTGTCTCGCGTGGAGAACTGGTGGAAATCGGCGGCTCATTCCGAATTCCCGACGTGATGTCGAAATCAAATACCACGTTGCGCGAAGTGGGCACCACGAATCGCACGCGGGTTGCCGATTACGAAAATGCGATCAACGACCGCACCCGCCTGCTGCTCCGCGTGCATCGTTCGAATTTCGAAATTACCGGCTTCACTGAACAACCCAGTGTGGCTGAGTTGGTCGCTCTCGCCCAACGCCGCAAACTGCCGCTCATTGAGGACCTGGGGAGCGGCGCGTTGATCGACCTGCGCTCGGTCGGAATCAATGGCGAACCAGGCGTGCTCGACAGCTTGCAAGCTGGTGTCGACATCGTCACTTACAGTGGCGATAAGCTGCTCGGCGGTCCGCAAGCTGGATTGATCAGCGGGCGCGCCGACCTGGTGGCGCGGATGCGATCGAATCCGCTTTTCCGCGCCCTGCGCGTCGATAAGCTCACGTATGCGGCCCTCGAAACCACTCTGATAGCCTATGTGAAGCACGATCACGATGCCGTCCCAGTGCTGCGCATGATGCGGCTTGCCAAGAACGAAATCACCCGGCGTGCGGAAGCAGTCCTATCTCACGTCGAATCGTCTCAAACTTCGCAGCAGCTCAAACTGGAATTGCTGGACGGCGAATCAGTCGTTGGCGGAGGCGCTGCTCCCTCGGCGGTTCTTCCCACAACTCTCATCGCGCTCATCCACTCCGGTGTCGGTGCCAACGAGCTAAGCGCTCGCCTCCGTGCTGGCACTCCACCAATTGCCGCTCGCGTGGAAGAGGGTCACATCCTGCTCGACCTGAGGACAGTTTTCCCGGAGCAGGATGACATTTTGAGTGCAGCGTTAGCGTCACTGACTGGGAACTAGGACTTTCCGTGGCGACTCTCTACACCATCGGCCATTCCACGCGCACGCTTGCCGAACTGATATCGGCGCTAAAGGCGCATGGCATCAAGACTCTCGTCGATATTCGCGCCTTCCCAATGTCGCGCCGGCTTCCTCACTTCAATCGCGAGTCACTCGAGAAGTCGCTTGCCGACCACGGCATACGCTACGTTTGGATGAAATCGCTGGGCGGATACCGCAAAACCACGCGCAAAGATTCGCCGCACACCGCGCTTCGCAACCCGAGCTTTCGCAACTATGCCGACTACACCTTGACGCCGGAGTTCGAGGATGCCGCCGCTGAGCTGATTGAAATGGCGAATACGTCGCTCACCGCCTACATGTGTGCCGAACGCGTTTACTTCCGCTGCCATCGCATGATCGTTTCCGACTGGTTCGTGGCCCACGGCCATGAAGTTCTCCACATCGACGCGGAAGGCCCGACGCGTACCCACCGGCTCACTGCCGATGCCCGAACCGTTGAAGGGCAGTTAATCTATCGCGGCGACCGCCTTTTCTAAACGTCACTCAACGCGGAATTCCCCCCAACGATTAACATATCCCTATGATCGTGGGCACGGGGGTAGACATCGCCGAAGTTTTTCGCATCCGTGAAAGCATAGAACGTTTTGGAGACCGTTTTCTTCGCCGCATTTTCACCGAAGCCGAAATCCGTTATTGCGAGCAAAAAGTTACCCGTTTTGAAAGCTATGCCGCGCGCTTCGCCGCCAAAGAAGCGGGCATGAAGGCCCTGGGCACGGGATGGAGCCGAGGCGTCCGTTGGCGCGATATAGAAGTAGTCCGCGAAAAAGGGCAACGTCCCACCATTCAATTTCACGGCGAAGCGGCTGCGATCGCGGCAAAACTTGGCGCCAAGAACATCGCCCTTTCGCTGACTCATACCTCCGAGCAAGCCCTGGCCCACGTGATCCTGGAAAATTAAGATCGACCTCAAGTCCTGATTTGTGCGCGGACGAGTGCGTCCGCCCCTAACCCCCTCATTCAAGAAGCTTCCCGCATCCGCCGCAACATGCGCCGATCTTCTGGGTTTATAAGAGCGAATCGTAAACCGGCCCGATCGCAGGCCGAGGCAAAAATAATTGCGCCATGAGAAAGGCAATCCAATGAAACGCTCTTATCGAAAATTTATATCGGGTCTGGCAATCGGAATTCTCACTTTGACTATTTCCGTGCTCTCTCTTTCCAGCCCTTCATCGGCCATCGAATTTGGCATTGGGATCTCAGTCCGCATCGGCCCTCCTGCGCTGCCGGTGTACGCACAACCTATCTGTCCTGGCCCTGGGTATCTCTGGACACCCGGCTACTGGGCGTGGAATGAAGTCGGCGGCTACTACTGGGTTCCCGGGACCTGGGTCGTCGCGCCGGTCGGCATGCTTTGGACTCCGGGCTATTGGGGTTTCGCCGGCGGACTTTACGGCTGGCACGCCGGTTATTGGGGACCGCATGTAGGTTTCTATGGCGGCATTAACTACGGCTTTGGATACGGCGGCGTCGGTTTCGCTGGCGGCGAGTGGAGAGGTCGCGCCTTCTTCTATAACCGCGCCGTAATGAACGTAAACGCCAATATAAGGAATGTCTACAACCGGACGGTGATCGTCAATAACGTGCATACAAGTTTCAACGGACCCGGTGGCATAGTGGCTAGGCCCACCGCGCGAGAGGAGTCCTATGCACGGGAACGTCACAGCGAGGCTCTCAGCGCGCAAGTGGAGCACGGACGCGCTGCCAGCCGCAACCGGGCATCATTCGCATCCGAGAACCATGGTCGTCCGGAAATGGCAGCCACCGGCAGGCCGGGCGAATTCTCCCGGCACGATGTGGTAAAGGCCCGTGAGTCCGGAGCGGCCTATCGAGACCCTGCACGGGATCTGAACCGGGATCAGAAGATGGACCGGAACAGCGAGCGCTCTAATGACCACAGCGTTGCTCGTGACCAAAACCGCGACTCGGCGAGAAGTCACGAGGAACGGTCTTCTGAGCTCAGCAAGCCCAGCAAAGAGGAGCGTAAGGCGCAGAAACAGGAGGCTAAAGCGACCCGAACTCAAGCCAAAGCTGACCAGAAGCGAGGGCACGAAGAACGTCGTTAAGTCGTCACTGGATCATCGACGCTGGATCATCGTCACCGGATCAATGTTTGCGAAGCAAGAGCCAACCAAGGCTCCCGTTTCTCTCGGCCTGGAAGCGAGAGGGGTGGGAGCCGTTTTTGGGCGCCTACCCCCCTATTTTCCCCAACCGAAATCTTCCGGCTTGAAATCCAGTAGCATTTGCTATGATGTTTTGTCGCCATAGACCAACTTGCCTAGCCAGAAACAGCTGAAATGGTCGCAACTCCGTGTGGGACTCACCGTCCTGATAGCCAGTATTACGCTCATGG
>Ga0209006_10000461_pt1 | contig 38965 bp, 34 predicted proteins | sample JacPin_JW_Ref_O2_FD_188567 | JGI IMG/M metagenome (GOLD analysis project Ga0209006, IMG submission 188567) | Forest soil microbial communities from Algoma, Ontario, Canada - Jack Pine, Ontario site 1_JW_Ref_O2 (SPAdes) (version 2) | ecosystem: Environmental > Terrestrial > Soil > Boreal... | reverse complement strand
TCCGCTCGAAGTCGTCATGAACGGCATCCCGCATGTCGTGCACTTGCGTTCGTTCTCGCTCTTCGGACTCTCCGACCTGAAGCTGATTTTCGACGACGAGTCCGACAATGACTGGAACCGCGAGCGCGTTCTGGAGCGCCTGAGTCAAGTCACGCTGCCGCCGGGAGTCAGCCCACAAATGGGCACCGACTGGAGCCCCGTCGGCCAAATTTATTTCTTCACCCTGCACAGCACGAACCCGAAGTATGACGCCATGGAACTGAAGTCCCTCGAAGACTGGGTCGTCGAAAAAAATTTCAAAGCCGTGCCGGATATTGTCGACGTTTCCAGCTTCGGCGGCCCCACCCGCGAATATCAGGTTCGTGTGGACCCGAACAAACTGGTCGCGTATGGCCTAAGTCTGGCGCAGGTCGAGCAACAACTCACCAACAACAACGTCAACGCCGGCGGAAGTTTCATCCAGGAAGGGCTGCAGCAGATCAACGTGCGCTCTGTGGGATTGGTCGACCGTGCCCAGGACATCGAACGCACGGTCATCGTGACCAAGAATGGAACGCCGCTCCGCGTGAAAGACATTGCTGTGGTTTCACAGGGCCCAAAAATTCGCCTCGGCCAGTTTGCCAAAGCCGTTCACCGAGAAGATGGAAAGATCGTCGACAACGACGATGTCGTCTCTGGCATCGTGCTGCTGAGGAAGGGCGCTGCGGCAGATACAGCGCTGCAAGGCATTCACGAGAAAGTGAAGGAACTGAACGACCATATATTGCCTCCCGGCGTAAAGATCGTTGATTTCATCGATCGCAGTGACCTGGTTCATTTCACCAGTCACACCGTGCTCCACAACCTGACCGAAGGAATGATACTGGTATCGCTCATCCTGCTTCTATTCCTCGGCAATGTGCGGGGTGCGCTCATCGTTGCGGCGACCATTCCGTTTTCGCTTCTGTTTGCATCCATCTGCCTGGATTTGCGGCACATTCCCGCCAACCTGCTGTCCCTGGGCGCGCTGGATTTTGGCATGGTGGTCGACGGCGCGGTGGTCATGATCGAAAACATTATTCGCCACCTGGGCTACCACAACGGCGATTCCAAAACTCCCAGCGAAAAAATCAGCGAGGCCTCGCACGAAGTCCAGCGCCCGGTGTTCTACGCGATCGCCATCATCATCACGGCTTACCTCCCGATTTTTACTCTGCAGCGCGTCGAGGGACGTCTTTTTCATCCCATGGCCTGGACCGTTGCATTCGCCTTGCTCGGGGCATTGCTGTTCTCGATCTTGATCGCGCCCGTGCTGGCAAGCTTCGCGTTCGCCAAGGGAGCAAAAGAATGGCACAACCCGGTCATGCAGTTCCTCATCGAGCGCTATCGCGTCGCGGTGCGATGGGCCATTCGCCATCGTGCGGTCACCGTGGGTGTGTGCCTGGTTCTGGCTTCTGTCGGAGGTTACCTCGCCTTCAGTGGCGCCATCGGTTCTGAATTTCTGCCCCATCTGGATGAAGGTGCGCTCTGGGTACGCGGCACCCTCGCCCCCAGCACCGGGCCCGACGAAGGCATTCGGGTCGCGAACCAGGCCCGTATCATGCTTTGCTCTTTTCCCGAAGTCCCGAAATGTACCAGCCAGGTGGGGCGCCCCGATGACGGCACCGACACCACTGGCTTTTTTAACACCGAATTCTTCGTCGACCTCAAGCCGAAAGAAGACTGGCGGCCCGTGTTTCACGAAAACAAAGACGAATTAATCGCCGCCATGCAGCGCGAACTCGACAAAATTCCCGGCGTTGTCTGGGGCTTCTCTCAGCCCATCGAAGACAACATGGAAGAAGCCGTCAGCGGAGTGAAAGGCGCCCTGGCCACCAAGATCTACGGCGATGATTTGAGAGTCCTCGAAGCCAAGAGCGACGAGGTCGTCAGCATCATGAGCAAAATCAACGGCATTGAAGATCTCGGCGTTTTTCGTGTCTTGGGCCAGCCCAATCTGAACGTCACGGTGGACCGCGACGCCGCTGCCCGTTATCAGATCAATGTTGCCGACGTGCAAGACGCAGTGCAGACCGCGGTGGGCGGAAACGCGCTCACTCAGGTTCTGAAAGGCGAGGAGCGTTACGATCTCACGCTGCGCTATCTGCCTCAATATCGGGATACGAAAGAAGCCATCGAGAACATTCGCCTTCTCTCACCCTCGGGCGAACGGGTATCGCTGGCTCAACTCTGCAAAATCAAGCTTACGGATGAAGCCTCGGAAGTTTACCGCGAGGGCAATCGCCGTTACGTCGCCATCAAATACAGTGTCCGCGGCCGTGACCTCGGCAGCACGGTGGAAGAGGCCATCAAAAAAGTAAACGATCAAGTCAAGTTGCCCACCGGTTACAGTCTTTATTGGGAAGGCGAGTACCAGAGCCAGAAGAGAGCCAACGCTCGCCTGCTTATTGTGCTCCCCATCACCATTCTCATCATCTTCATCCTGCTCTACACCATGTTCAAGTCGTTCAAGTGGGCGCTGCTGATCATGGCGAACATCGCCATCGCGCCCATCGGCGGCCTGCTTGCCCTCTGGTTCACGGGCACAAATTTCAGCGTCTCCTCCGGCGTCGGTTTCCTCGCGCTGTTCGGCGTGTCCGTGCAAACCGGAGTCATCATGCTGGAATACATCAACCAGCTGCGCGCCCGCCGCTTCACCGTGGAAGACGCCGCCGTGGAAGGCGCCGTTCTGAGACTCCGCCCCATCATGATGACCATGCTGGTGGCGACGCTAGGATTGCTCCCCGCCGCACTTTCGCACGCCATCGGTTCCGATTCTCAGCGTCCCTTCGCTATCGTCATCGTCGGAGGCCTCATCGCCGCCCTGATCATGAGCATCTTCCTGCTGCCGACGCTCTATGTCTGGGTCGCCGCCGAGCGCGACGTCCTCCCCCACGCCGAAGAAGGCTTCGAAGTCGGCGAGCACGTTGACTAAGCCTGCTCGGATCGCGCAAGACACGCTGTTGAATACGCCAACGACGAAACCACTACCCCGCGCACGCCCTCGGGATTGTGTATCCTTGAAATGCGAAAACCAATGCCCGAAGAATCTAACCCACACCCAGGGGATGTCCTAGCCCGCCATCAACTTGATCTCGACCGCCTGAAAGACGCCCTCGCCCTGCTCGGCGTCAACGCCTGTTCTCACTGCAAGAAGTTCCTTCGCCGCTCCGATCCCGGCGCTCTCTTCGACGCAGGCGAACTGGTTTGCTACGGTTGCATTCACGAATGGTGGCCGCAACGCGCCGCCCAGCTCGGCATCAAAGAGCGCGAAACCCTCGAAGGCAAGCTGGTCTTCTGGCTGCGCGACTTCCACCACGCCGAGACGTACAAGGATCCCGCGAAGCTTCCGGAGGCTTCGCTGCAGGAACTGCACATCGTCGCCAACTGCCTGGAATGCCGGGGAGCGGGAAAATCCATGGGCCAGGAGCGCTGCCGCTTCTGCGAAGGCCGGGGCACAGTGTGGGTCATCGTCTCGCGAAAAAAGCCGTAGCCGTTCGCGGTCGTCAGTTTCTCAGCTCAATAGGGAGCGAACCCGCCGAAAAGCCTCAGGTTGTGGAGGCAAGACCAGCCTGACAGACGTGATGGGCATGTCACCGAAAGAAAATCGCAGGAGATCGGAAGCGAGAGGTTGGAAAATTGAAAAATTAAAGCTTCCCGCTGAGAGCTGAGAGCTGCCCAAAAAACAAGAGTTCCGAGGTGATGTTAGGCCCGTTCCTCTCAGCCAGTAGCTCGCTTTAGACCCTCACTCGACCTGCTCTCGCTGCTTCCCTTGCGGGGCGCTGCGCGCGATCTTCGTTCGGGCTCCGGGCTTACCGCCAACCGGACAAACCTGCCTAACGCCTCGGAACTCTATCCTGCCTTCGACGTTTCTTCCCGTTCTCCTCGACCAGCGCTTTGCTATAGACCCTTGCTCGCCCTCCTTCTTCATCTTGCGATAAGAAAGGTGACTTCGCTTGAGCCCCGGACGCCACGCCAACCGGAAAAACTAAAGAAGCTGTCAAAGAACGATTACTGTTCTACTCCTTCTAATTTTTTCGTCAATCAAAAATCGCCGCCCGCAACCGCCCTGTTTTCAATCAAGTGCACACCGTCCACAGCCCCGTGCCAGTATTTGGTGCAGTTGCCTCGCGCCCCTTCGCACCGCGACCGCTCACCCGTAGCTTCTTGCGCTCCCAGTTGAGATTCGATGAGAGGAATAGCGTTTTTGTATTCGTCTCGAATTGTGAATAATCCGCCAAATCCGCACCGAACAAGCCCTTTGATCGCGCAGCGCGGTCAACACTTGCTGATTCGAGTACACTTTCACAATGAAAAACCTCGTTGGGACGGTTCGCTCTTTTTGTAGGGCGCTGGTGTGGCCAAAGGCTGTGATGCTTTTTCTTTTCCTCGCAGCGTTTGCGGGATCAGGCGGGGCGCAGAAGCTGGCTATCACCATTGATGATTTGCCGCAGAACGGGGCGCTGCCGCCGGGCGTGACGCGAGTCGACATCACACGAGACACGCTCGCGGTGCTCAAGAAGCGGCATGTGCCTCCGGTGTATGGATTTATCAACGCGAAGAAACTGGAAGGCAGCGTGGATGCCGCGGAGGCGCTGAAGCTGTGGGCAGCCGCGGAGCCGTTTGGAAATCACACTTATACCCACATTGATCTCGAGGCCAACACCGCCGAGGCGTTCGAGCGCGATCTGGAGCAGAACGAGCCGACGCTGGAACTGCTGGCCAAACCGGGACCTGGAAAATCGGGAAACGACTGGCACTGGCTACGGTATCCGTATCTGCATGAGGGCGACACGGTGGAGAAGCGGCGCGCGGTGCGCGAGTATCTGACTAAGCACGGCTACAAAATCGCGCAAGTCACACTGGATTGGGAAGATTACATGTGGAACAGCGCCTACGCGCGCTGCGCGGCGAAAAACGACAAGAAATCGATCGAGTGGCTGCGAACAAGTTATTTGACCACAGCGTCAGATTTTCTCGACCTGGGGCGGGCGCAGGCCAAGCTGATTTATGGGCATGAAATCAATTACGTGTTGCTGATGCACCTGGGAGCGTTCAGCAGCACCATCATGCCGGATGCGCTGGACTTGCTGAAGAAAAAAGGATTCAAGCTGGTGACGCTGGAAGAAGCGGAGAGCGATCCGATATATCAGGGCGACCCGGATATTGGCTTGCACGATGCCGGCACGCTGCTGGATCAGATGATGCAGTTGAAGCAAATTAAGTATCCGGAGCACGTTGAAAAACCTTATAAAGAGGTGCAGAGCGTTTGCCAATGAGGGGCGGGGGCGCCTGGCACGTCGAGATTCGCCGATCACTTGTTCCCGTATAATTCAGAGATCGTTATGCCTGCCTTTCTTGATCAGATTGTTGCGGCGACGCGCGGAGGAGTGTCGGCGGCGAAGCGCGGGGCCGATGTGCGCGACCTGGAACGGCGGGCGGAACGGCACGCGCCGCGCGGGTTTCGGTCGGCGCTGCAATCGAAGAGCCAGGATGGAATTGCGATTATCGCAGAGTTGAAGAAGGCTTCGCCGTCGAAGGGTCTGATTCGGACGGAGTTTCATCCAGCGGAGTTGGCGCGGGAACTAGAAGCTGCGGGCGCGGCGGCGCTGTCGGTGCTGACGGATGCGGAGTTTTTTCAGGGGTCGCTCGGAAATCTGCAGGGGGCTTCGGCGGCGGTAAAGATTCCGTGTCTGCGCAAAGATTTCATTGTGGATGAATTTCAGTTGCTGGAGGCGCGGGCAAATGCTGCCGATGCGGTGCTGCTGATTGTGGCGGCATTGCCGCAGGCGGAGTTGGTGACGCTGGCAACCGCGGCTCGCGAACGCGGGCTGGATGTTTTGTGTGAAGTGCACGATAGCGACGAGTTGCAGCGGGCGCTCGATGCGGGCTGCGACCTGATTGGCGTGAATTCGCGCGATCTGCGGACATTTAAAGTGGATTTGGAGACGGCGTTGCGGCTGGCGGAGAGTCTTCCGAAGAATGTGGTGCGAGTAGCGGAGAGCGGGATTCATTCCGGCGCGGATGTGGCGCGGCTGCGGGCGGCGGGTTACCACGCGTGTTTGATTGGGGAGTCGCTGATGCGGGCGGAACGGCCCGGGGACGCGCTGCGGGAGTTGCTCGCGAGCAGCGACTCACGGGTACCAAGTGAGCAGTGAGCAATGATGAATTCGGCTTCACTGGCTACTGGGCGCTGACAACCGGCAACTGATTCATGACTTGGGTGAAGATTTGCGGGACGACGAATCTAGAGGACGCGCTCGTGGCGGTGGATGCCGGGGCGGACGCGGTGGGATTCGTGTTTTATGAGAAGAGTCCGCGGTGCGTGAGCGTGGAGACGGCGCGCGAGATTGTGGAGAAGCTGCCGGCGGGCGTGGAGAAGGTGGGAGTGTTTGTGGACCTCGAATCCGAGCGGATTCGCAAGGTCGTCTTGACTGCGGGACTGACCGCGGTGCAGTTGCATGGCAAGCCGTCGATGGAAAGCCTGTGGAAGGACCAGCGGACGGTTGTGGAATGCGTCGGTGTTGCGAAACTTATCCCGATGGTATACGGGGATGCCTTGAAAGATGGCGGCTTCTTTGTGAGCCAGCGCGCTCAGGACGACGTTTTTGCAATTTTGCTGGATTCGCGAACCAACGGAGCGGCGGGCGGCACTGGTGTGACGTTTGATTGGGAAGCAACCCGCGAAATCGTGCAGGCGATGAGTCTGACCGTGCCGGTGATCGTTGCGGGCGGATTGACAGCATTGAATGTCGGAGACGCAATGAAAATGTTTCAGCCATTTGGCGTCGATGTGACTTCCGGAGTCGAGGCCAGGCCAGGGAAGAAAGATCCGGAGAAGGTGCGAGCGTTTGTGCGGACGGTGCGGGAAATCGATCGGAAGACGAGTTAGACATGGCGACGGTTCCGCGAACTACCAACGTCAAAATCCCCACTTCTCGCGCAAAAGCCGCGCGAGAAATGGGGCACCCTCGCGTGTATTCTTCGTTCCCCGCTCCTGCTCGGGCGAGCGTCCCTGGGCGGTTTGGGGTTTATGGCGGGCGCTATGTGCCGGAAACTTTGATGGCGGCGCTTGAGGAATTGGAGCGCGAGTATGAGCGGGCGAAGCGGGACCGGAAATTTCAGGCGCGGCTCACGGAGTTGCTAACGACTTACGCGGGTCGTCCGACGCCGTTGTTTTTTGCGCAGCGGCTGACGAAGAAGCTGGGTGGGGCGAAGATTTATTTGAAGCGCGAAGATCTGCTGCACACCGGGGCACACAAGATTAATAACTGCTTGGGCCAGGGATTGCTGGTGGAGCGGATGGGCAAGCATCGCGTGATCGCGGAGACGGGTGCCGGACAACACGGCGTGGCGACGGCAACCGTGTGCGCGTTGCTGGGATTTGAATGCGTCGTGTATATGGGAACGGAGGACATGCGGCGGCAGGAGTTGAATGTGTTCCGCATGCGCTTGCTGGGGGCGGAAGTGCGCGGAGTCGAGTCGGGGTCGCGGACGTTGAAAGATGCGATCAACGAGGCCATGCGCGACTGGGTCACGAATGTGCGGACCACGCATTATTTGTTGGGGAGCGTGCTGGGGGCCCATCCGTATCCAACGATGGTGCGCGATTTTCATCGCGTGATTGGACGCGAGGCGCGGGCGCAGATTCTGAAAGCGGAGGGCAAATTACCTGCGGCGATTATCGCGTGCGTCGGGGGCGGGTCGAACTCGATCGGGATTTTCTACGATTTTCTTAAAGATAAGAAAGTTCAGCTGATCGGAGTCGAGGCGGGGGGACGCGGCGAGAAACTGGGCGATCATGCGGCGCGGTTTCGCGGAGGAATGCCCGGCGTGCTGCAGGGGACGTATTCCTACGTGCTGCAGGATGGAGCGGGACAGATTGCGACGACGCATTCCGTTTCGGCGGGACTGGATTATCCCTCGATTGGTCCGGAGCACGCGGCGTTGCGGGACTCGGGGCGGGCGGAATATGTTCCGGCGTCGGACGCGGAGGCGCTGGAGGCTACAACTTTGCTGGCGCGGACGGAGGGAATTATTCCGGCGCTGGAGTCAGCGCATGCCGTTGCGGAAGTGCTGAAACGCGCGCCGAAGATGAAGAAATCGGATGTAGTGATTGTGAATGTTTCGGGCCGCGGGGACAAGGATGTGGGGATTCTGCGGGAGAATCTAAAGCTGGATTGAACCCCTCGGAACGCAGATTCAGATCGTATACATAGGGCTGTTCGGTTTTCATTCTGCAATCTGAAATCTAACTTCTGAATTCGCTCTTATGCCTCTAACTTTTCACAAGAAACCGGCGCTGATCGTTTACGTGACGTGCGGCGACCCGAATCTACCGGCCACGCGTGACATTGTGCTGGCGGCGGTTGAAGCGGGCGCGGATGTGATCGAATTAGGCGTTCCGTTCAGCGATCCGGTGGCGGATGGGCCGGTGATTCAACGGGCCAGCGAACGGGCGCTGAAGCATGGCACGTCGCTGGGGCAGGTGCTCACGCTGGCGGCGGAGGTGCGGCAACATGCACAGTCCACCGGGCTGATTATTTTCTCTTATCTGAACCCGATTCTGAGAATGGGGATGGAAAAATTCTGCCTAGTGGCGCGGGCCGCGGGCGTGGATGGCGTGCTGGTGACGGATTTGCCGGTGGAGGAAGCCGGGGATTATTTGCGGGGGATGAAGACGCATGATTTGGCGCCGGTGTTTCTGGCCGCGCCGACTAGCCCCGATGATCGACTGAAGCGGATTGCGGACGCTTCGCGCGGATTTGTGTATGCCGTGTCACGAACGGGAGTGACGGGAGCGCGGCAGCAATTGGCCGCGGATGCGCAGCAGTTGGTGCGGCGATTGCGCCGCGTGACCGAACTGCCGATCGCGGTCGGATTTGGGATTTCGAATGCAGAGCAGTTTGCCGAGGTGGGCAAGTTTGCCGACGCAGTGGTCGTGGGCAGCGCGATTGTCGAGACAGTCGAGAGGAATCCGGGACGCGAAGCGGCGGCTGTGGGAGAATTTGTGAGCCGGCTCTCAGTTGTCAGCTCTCAGCCGTCAGCGAAGACGGGGTGAGGATGAGAGCGTCGTGCACGCCCGTTTCTGAACGGGTTCCACCGTGCGTATTTGGTGATCGATGGGTTTAGTGATCTCTGAGAGCTGACGGCTAAGAACTGATTTCCATGGACATCGCGGACTGGCGAAAGAAAATCGATGAGCTTGACGGCAGGCTGGTGGAGCTGCTGAGCGAGCGGGCGCGCGCCGCACAGGAAATTGGGCGGCTGAAGCGTAATACGAATATGCCGATCTACGAGCCGGACCGCGAAGGGATCGTATTTTCAAATGTACAGAAGATGAATCGGGGTCCGCTGCCTGGACGGGATCTGGTGCGGATTTACGAGCGCATCATGGATGTGATGCGGAATATTCAGAAGGAAGAGATTGCGCCGTCGGCGGACGCTACGAATGCTGGCGGGACGGAACTGGACTCGGAAGTGAACGACTAGAATAGCTCTCAGCTATCAGCTTAAGCTCTCGGTCTTAAGAGCCCCAAGCTGACGGCTAAGGGCTGAAGGCTTACTTATGATTGTAGCGATGCAGGAAGCGGCGGATGAAGGACAGATTCAGCAGGTCATCGAAAACCTCGTGAAGATGGGGTTTGAGGTGCACCGGTCGACCGGCGCGCGCATGACCGTGCTGGGGGCAGTGGGCGCTGGCATCGATTTTGACATCCGTAACTTGGAGTTATTGCCCGGTGTGCAGGAAGTGCACCGCATCAGCTCGCCCTACAAGCTGGCGGGGCGGAGTTTTCGGCCGGAGGGAACTCTCGTCAAGCTGGCGAACGGAGTAGAAGTCGGCGGGAATGAGGTGGTCGTGATGGCAGGGCCGTGTTCGGTGGAGTCGCGAGAGCAGTTGTTTAGTACCGCCGAGGGTGTGGCCAAGGCTGGGGCGAAAGTCCTGCGCGGCGGGGCGTTCAAGCCGCGGAGCTCTCCGTATTCTTTTCAGGGACACGGAGAAGATGCGCTGAAGTTGCTGCGCGAGGCGGGAGACAAATTCGGACTGCTGGTGATCAGCGAGGTGATGGAGATTTCGCAGATCGTGATGATGCTGCCTTACGTGGACATCCTGCAAGTGGGCGCGCGCAACATGCAGAACTTCAATTTGCTGCGCGAACTGGGAAAAGTCCGCAAGCCGGTGCTGCTGAAACGCGGGATTGCGGCGACTCTCGAAGAATTATTGTTGTCGGCGGAATACATCATGGCGGGCGGCAACTACGAAGTGATTTTGTGCGAGCGCGGCATTCGTACGTTTGAAACCTATACCCGCAACACGATGGATATTTCGGCAATTCCGATTATCCACAAGCTATCGCATTTGCCGATGACCGCCGATCCTTCGCATGGCACCGGACGGCGGGATAAAGTTGCTCCCATGGCGCGCGCCTCGGTGGCGGCGGGCGCGGATGCGTTGCTGATTGAAGTGCATTGCGATCCGAACAAGGCCTGGTCGGACGGCGCGCAGTCGCTGTTTCCGGAGCAGTTCGCGAAGCTGATGGATGAGTTGCGGATGATTGCGCCCGCGGTGGGACGGAAGATCGCGTAGGGATTGAGTCATGGACTCATGGAGTGATTGAGGCATTGATCTGATCTCCTGGTGTCCGCTCACTTTCTACTCGCATCGTTGATTCACTGGGTCAATCTCTCAATGACTCAATTTCTCCATGGCCATTCGGCAAATCACGATTGTTGGGACAGGGCTGATCGGCGGCTCGCTGGCGCTGGCGCTGAAGAAGCGAAAGTTTGCTGGGCGGATCGTCGGCTGCGACCGCGACGCGACGCTGGAGAAAGCGCGCAATCGTGGCGCGATAGACGAGGGGTTCGCGAATCCGGGGGATGCGGTACGGGGGAGTCAACTGGTGGTGCTGGCGACTCCCGTGCTGGCGATTGTGGATTTGATCGAGCGGCTGGGACCGGCGCTTCCGGCGAAGACTTTGTTGACGGACGTGGGCAGCACAAAGACGGCCGTGTCGACGCAGGCGCTGAAAGTTTTTGGCAAGAACGCGGGACGCCGGTTTCTGGCGGGGCATCCGATGGCAGGGAAAGAGTTGAGCGGCGTGGATTACGCGGATGCCGACTTGTTTCAGAATGCGGTGTGGTTCCTGACGCCGCTGCCAGGACAAAATCTGGAAAATTTGAGTGAGGGACTGGTTGCGGAGTTCGCGGGATGGATTGATCAGATCGGGGCACGGATTGCGATGGTGCCTGCCGACGAGCATGACCGGCTGTGCGCGTGGATCAGCCATTTGCCGCAGATGATTTCGACGGCGCTGGCGGCCGCGCTGGTGGAGGAATTTGGGGAAGAGGCTCCGCTGCTCGCGGCGGGTGGGCGGGCACTGCGGGAGATGACTCGGATTTCGGCGAGTCCGTATTCGATGTGGCGGGATGTTGCCATCACCAACAAGAAGAATATCGAGGATGCACTGTTCAAGCTGGAGCAGCGACTGGCGCACATCCGGGAGAATCTGGGGACGCGACAACTGGCGGAGGAGTTCGAAATGGCGCACCAGTTGCGGAAGATGCCGCTGAAGAAGAAGTGAGTTCACCGCGGGGACACGGAGAATAGGGCAACTGCATTGGTTAGCCACTGGCTTGATCTCTGCTGAGGAGCGGTCCAATGACTGTGCTCAAGGCCGCGGTTCTCTTGCTGCTTCTGTCGTGTTTGCCGCTACGCGCGCAGGATAAGCCCGCTGTAGTAAAGCTCACCGTGAAGCATGACGGGCAGAAGAAGCCCGCCCCCGCGAGCGTTACTCTGAGGTTCGGCAACCACTCCGTAGAAGTGGCTTTGCGAGAGGACGAGTTTGAAGTTCCTCCCGACATTGTGAAAGCGGAGAAGGTTACTTTCGCCGCGGATGTAGAAGGCGATCCGATAGAGATCCCTGGTATTGCCGGTGGATTCTTTAGGTGGGAAGCCTGGACCCTTCTTCTAGCGGAGCGGCGCTATGACCGGAGCACTCAATCAGGCATTCCGAAGGGCTCCAATCGGCTGTCGTGTGTCCTGATGTTCGACTCGGCACAAGCGGACCCCGGTCAGGCTATGTTCATAACGCCCTCCCGTAGCAAGCGTCGACCGTGACCCGGTTTCTCCGGTTTCTCCGTGCCTCGGTGTCTCCGTGGTGAATTTAATTTAGAATCTTCTCGCTATGAATAAGGTTGTGGCCAATGCCGATGAGGCGATCCGCGACGTGTTTGATGGCGCGATCATCATGATCGGCGGGTTTGGACTGTGTGGGATGCCGGAGAATCTGATTCGCGCTCTGGCGCGCAGGGGCACCAAGAATCTGACCACCATCAGCAACAACGTGGGCGTGGACGGAGTGGGCAACGGGTTGCTGCTGGCGGCGGGGCAGATCGTTCATCACATCGGGACTTATGTCGGCGAAAACAAATTGCTGGAAGATATGGTGTTGAAGCGCACAATCCGCCTCGATCTGGTGCCGCAGGGAACTTTTTCGGAGCGCATTCGCGCCGGGGGCGCGGGGATTCCGGCTTTTTTTACTCCCACCGGCGTCGGCACTGTGGTTGCGGAGGGAAAAGAGACGCGCGAGTTCGATGGGCGCACTTATTTAATGGAGCGCGGGCTGAAGGCGGACTTCGCGTTTGTGAAAGCGTGGAAGGGCGACCGTCAGGGAAATTTGGTGTATCGCAAGACGGCGCGGAATTTTAATCCCATGATGGCGACGGCGGCGAAGGTCACGATTGCGGAGGTTGAGCAGTTGGTCGAGGTGGGGGAGTTGGACGGGGACTTGATTCATACGCCGTCGATTTATGTGAAGCGCATTTTTCGGGGAGAGTTGTACGAACGACGGATTGAACGGAGGACGGTGAGGAAAGCGTCCGCCGGGTGACCGTTCTGCGCGAGACTACAGGGAAAACTTCGTGCGGCGTCCGTGGCGAGGCCAGAAGTGCAGAGGTCCTTGGCTTTGCTCAGGATGACAAAGTTGTCAGGGATGAGTCGAAAACGATGAACAAGCCCGGCAAAGACATCGACAAGCGCGAGCGCATCGTGAAGCGGATTGCGCGCGAGCTGCGCGACGGCTTTTATGTGAACCTCGGCATCGGTATGCCTACGCTCATCGCGAATCATGTTCCGTCTGGGATCGAAGTGACTCTGCAATCGGAGAACGGGATGCTGGGGATTGGGCCCTATCCGGTGGAGGGTCAGGAGGATGCCGACCTGATCAATGCGGGAAAGGAGACGGTGAGCGAGATGGCGGGAACTTCGTATTTTTCGAGCGCCGATTCGTTTGCCATGATCCGCGGCGGCCACATTGATTTGAGCGTGCTGGGCGCAATGGAAGTGGACGAAGCCGGTAGCCTGGCGAATTGGATGATCCCCGGGAAAATGGTGAAGGGGATGGGCGGCGCGATGGATCTGGTGGCGAGCGCGCGGCGCGTGGTGGTGGCGATGGAGCATACCACGAAGGAAGGCGTGCCCAAGATACTGAAGAAGTGCACGCTGCCGCTCACGGGCGTGCGCGTGGTGGATACGATTGTGACCGAGATGGCCTACATCCGCGTGACCAAGGATGGGCTGGTGCTGGAGGAAGTGGCGCCGGGGCTCACAGCAGAGGATGTGCAGCGGGCGACCGAGGCGACGTTGGTAGTGAGTAAGGGTTTGAAGGTGATGGAGAGCTAGAAGACTTCGGGGGCTGACGCCCCCTTACTTTTGCGATTTTTATCGCAGCGCTGAAAGCGCTGCGCCTCCCGAAATCTGAATTCCAGACCTCAAGGCTCACGCATGTCGGAGCCGCCCTACGCTCAAATGCGGAACGGGGCTGCCAGCAGGCGGAACGGAAGCGTTATGGCAAGAAAAATAATCTCCAGAACACCGTGGACTGCGATGCCGACGATGCGGAACGGTAGCAGGATCAGCCAGATGAAGGGATAGGCGACCAGCGCCAGAATAGCCAGCGGCCAGCACATCACGAACAGGATGCACCAGAGGAGAAAAGTGAACATGGCGGAGACCTCGTTTTTTGATCACACCATTCTGATCAGATCTTTATCCTGATCCGATCTCTAGCGAAGTATACGGTGGCGTGACAGCAAAAGTTCCCTTTAGGTTCAAGCACCTCAGGCGTCGCGCGCACTGCCAAAAGCGGTTGTCCCCACACCGGCAGTGGCAGCCTCCAGCAGTTCTCACACTTCGACAGCCGACTCCGTGCCCGCTAGTTTCTGCAAAGACTGGCCATAGGGAGCGCGGGCTATACCTTTCTCGGTGATGATAGCGGCCACGTATTTCGCAGGGGTTACGTCGAAGGCGGGGTTCTCGATGGCCACGCCGTCGGGGACCATTTGCTTTCCGGCGATGTGCGTCACTTCTTTCGGGTTGCGCTGCTCGATGGGGATGTGGCCGCCGTCGGGGCAGGCCATGTCGACGGTGGAAATGGGCGCAGCCACGTAAAACGGGATGCCATGTTCTTTGGCGAGGATCGCGACCGTGTAGGTGCCGATCTTGTTGGCCACGTCGCCGTTGGCGGCGATGCGGTCGGCGCCGACGATGATGGCTGCAATCTTGCCCTGGTGCATCATGGCTCCGGCCATGTTGTCGGAGATCACGGTGGTGGGGATGCCGTCTTTCATCAACTCCCACGCGGTCAGGCGCGAGCCTTGCAGGAAGGGACGGGTTTCGTCGGCGTAGACGTGAATTTTCTTGCCCTGCTCGACCGCGGCGCGGATTACGCCCAGCGCGGTGCCGTATCCGGCAGTGGCCAGCGCACCGGCGTTGCAGTGGGTGAGCACTCCGCCTTCGCTGGGCATAAGTGTCGCGCCGTGGCGTCCCATGGCCTGGTTGGCCGCGATGTCTTCGGCGTGCATACGCTGGGCTTCTTCGACGAGCGTTCGTTTGATTTGCGGGATGGGCCAGACGCGGATGCGCTCAAATTTTTCCTGCATGCGGCGGATGGCCCAGAAAAGATTCACGGCCGTTGGGCGGGTTTCGCCGATCACGTCGCAGATTTGATCGAGGTCGCGTTTCAGGTCACTCACGGATTCAGCTTTGGAATTGTTGACGCCCAGTGCGATGCCCATGCCCGCAGCCACGCCAATAGCGGGTGCTCCCCGGACCACCATGTTGCGGATCACGTCGGCCACTTGCTCATGCGTTTTGCAGGTGACGTAGGTTTCTTCGGTGGGCAGCTTCGTCTGATCGAGGAAGCGCACGCCTTGGTCGGTCCATTCGAGGGTTTGGATCATAGGGCACTTGCCGGAGGCCAGCGGCCAGTTGTCAGTTCTCGCTTCTTGATTCTCGAAATACGAAACATTGAGTCGACGATTCGATTCAGAATTTATGCACCTCACAACGGTTCCGCGGCATATTTGTCACAGCCGGGCGGCCACAAAGTTCGCAGGTCGCGGCGACGGCAAACACGGTCGGCATGGTGGGCCCGGCGATCCCCTTATTTTGCCGGATGTGCTCTTTGCGCACATCGCTCGCTGTAAAGATGGAAACGAACGGCGCGGGGGCAGCTGCCTTTTCGACGTCGGGACGGCCCTTGGCTTCTTCCCGCTCCACCAGGCACATGGCGCCGGCGATCTCGAATCCGAAATCACGGGCGGCTTCGATGGCCTGGATGGTTGAGGCTCCGGTGGTGCAAACGTCGTCGACGATGACCACCCGGGCGCCTTTTTCACGGAAGCCTTCGATGCGCTGCCCGGTGCCGTGCTGTTTCTCGGCTTTGCGCACCAAGAAACCGTGCAACTCGCCGCTGACGACCGAAACCGCGGTCACGATGGGATCGGCGCCCATGGTGAGGCCGCCGATGGCCTGGGGTTTCCACTTCTGCCGGCGGATTTCGGCGAGAAACACTTCGCCGGTGAGGCGCGAGCCTTTGGCATCGAGCGTAGTCGTGCGGCAGTCGACGTAGTAGTCGCTCGTGCCGCCGGAAGAAAGCTTGAATTCGCCCAGGCGGAATGACTTGCGGGCAAGCAGGCTGAGCAGAGCCGCACGAGCGTCGGTTTTCGGCTTGGTGCGCGGGGACGGCATGAAAGTTCTACGATAACACGGGAGAAAGGCGGCTCTAGGCTTCGGGCGGTCGGCTTCGCTCTCTTTAACCGTGATAATCTGAAGGTTCTCGCCATAATGACGTTTCGAGGTAATACATTGCAGAGTCTGCGACGGATTTTCTCTTTTCTTCTTCTTGGTTTCCTGTTCACAATTTTTGGTGGTTCCGGGGTGGTTCCCGCCGCGTTGGCGCAGGGGACGCGCACGTGGGAGCAGTCGAAATTTGACGAATTAACCAAGGGCACGGCCACCGGTGTGGCCATTGACAGCGTGGGCGGGCTCGAACTGGCCCCTGGTTTCAAGACGCTTTATGGGACGCCTTCAACTTACATCTGGGGGATCGCTGCGGACGGAGCGGGAGATCTTTTTGTGGCCGCGGGTGCGCCGGCGCGCGTCTACCGGATTACTCCCGATGGCAAGGCGACGATTATTTTTGAACCCCAGGAATTGCAGGTGCAGGCAGTTACGGTCGGGCCGGGCGGTGTGATTTATGCGGGCACCGCGCCGGACGGTAAGGTTTACAAGATCGAGCACAGGCGCGGGGCTGTGGGCGAAGGGAAAACGAGTTCGGAAAAACCCGATAGCGTGAAAGGTTCAGAAAAGAACAAGGACAAGAGTGCGGAAAGGGACAGCGACAAAGACAAAGAAGCAGCCAAGCCCAGCCTCGATCCCTACTGGAGTGCGACCGTTTATTTTGCGCCGGGGACGAAATACATCTGGGACCTGGTGCTGGACAGGGCCGGCAATCTTTACGTCGCGACGGGCGACCACGGAGAGATTTACAAAGTAACGGCCAAGGGGGAGCACTCGCTGTTCTTTAAGAGCGATGAGACGCACATCCGCACGCTGGCTCTGGACGGGCAGGAGAACGTGATCGCGGGGTCGGACGGGAGCGGGCTGGTCTACCGAATTTCTCCGGCGGGAGAAGGATTTGTGCTCTACAGCGCGCCCAAAAAAGAAATCACGGCCCTGGCACTCGACCACTCAGGGAATATTTATGCCGCGGCAGTTGGAGAAAAACGAGCGGGGCCGGGGGGAAATGCGGCGGGGGCTGCTGCGATGATGGCGATAGGGGCCAACGCGGCAAACGCGACGACGCCGACTCCGGGGCTCACAGTCACGCCGGCGCCGGGCGCTACTGCGATGACAGGGCCGTTTGCGTTTCCCGGTGGAGGTGCGAACGGAGGGTCGGATGTTTATAAGATCGCTCCTGACGGGTCGCCGTCGCGGATCTGGACTTCGCATGAGGACATTGTTTATGCGCTCGCGTTCGATGCACACGACCGGCTGCTGGCGGGGACAGGAAACCGCGGACACATTTTTGCGCTCACCGGGGAGGATGAGTTTTCCGATCTGCTGAAGGCTCCGGCTTCGCAGATCACGGGATTTGCGGCTGCTCCGGGCGGCGCGCTTTACGCCTCCAGCAGCAATCTGGGGAAGCTCTTTATTCTGGGGCCGGCCCCCGAAACCGAAGGCACGTATGAGAGCGACGTGTTCGATGCCAAGATATTTTCGCGCTGGGGGCGGGCGGAATTTCGCGGCGAGGGAAATGTGGAGTTATTTGCACGCAGCGGGAACGTGGACAATCCAGACAGAAACTGGAGTGCGTGGAGAAAAGTGGATTGGAACAAAGGTGCAGAGACGGGAATTCCGCCGGCCCGTTACGCACAGTGGAAAGCGGTGCTGCATTCCGGCAGCGCGAAACCTGACGTCGAGAGTGTGACGCTGAACTACCTGTCGAAAAATATTGCGCCGGAGATTGACGAGGTTACGGTGCAGGTGGGGACGCGCTATTCGCCGATGCCACGCGCTTCGGGCCTGAGCATCGGCGCGGACGCTGCCGGATCATCTTTTGGTGGAACGTCGTTTGGTGGGTCGGCGTTTGGCGGCTCGACCGGGGCGCACTTTGAGTCGCCGGTGCCGAGTTCGCATGATCGGGATGCGATCGGGGTGAAGTGGAGCGCACACGACGAGAACGACGATCAGCTGGTCTATTCGGTCTACTATCGCGGCGATGGCGAAACTCGCTGGCTGCTGCTGAAAGACAACCTGAGCGACAAGGCGTATTCGTTCGACGCCAGTTTGCTGCCGGACGGAGGATACACGGTGAAGGTGATGGCGTCGGATGCGCCCTCGCATTCGCCGGGCGAGGCTCTCATGGCGGAGCGCGAGAGCCGCAGGTTTGAGGTGGATACAACTCCGCCGCGAATCGAGAATCTGACAGCGGATGTCGAAAGCGGCCAGATTCACGTGCGTTTCCGCGCTGAAGATGGATTCTCGCCGATCAAAAAGGCCGAGTTTTCGGTGGATGCGGGCGAGTGGAAATACGTGGAGCCCGTGGGAAAGATCTCCGATGCGAAGGTGGAAGAGTACGACTTCAAAGTGGAGGTGGGGAAAGACGCGTCCGCCGCGTCGGAGCACGTGGTCGTCTTGCGGGTTTACGACCGGTACGAGAATCTGGGCGCCGCCAAGGCGTTAGTAAAGAGCAAGTAAGATCGCGCGCTCGCGATGCGGATGCGGCAACGCCTCCGGCATTTCTCAGACAACCTCCAGGTCGCGGTCGTCGCCGGAAGTCGCCGCGGCCAGCAACTCGCCGGCGTTTCTTAACTCCGGAAAGCGCCAGGCCCAAATGGCAATTACGACCAGCGTTCCGATTCCTCCCAGCACGACTGCCGGGACAGTGCCAAACCACTGCGCCGTCAGGCCGGATTCAAACTGGCCGAATTCGTTGGACGCTCCGATAAAAATCATGTCGACCGCGGTGACGCGTCCGCGCATGGCGTCGGGCGTGCCGAGTTGCACCAGCGTGGCGCGGATGATCACGCTGATCATGTCGCTGGCACCGAGCAGAAACAGCGCGATCAGCGAGAGCACCAGGCTGCGCGACACTCCGAAAATAATGGTGAACACGCCGAAGCCGGCAACGGACCATAAGAGCGTCGGCCCGGAACGGCCGCGCAGCGGGCGATGCGCCAGGGCGACGGCCATCACGGCGGCTCCGACTCCGGGCGCGGTGCGGAGCAGGCCCAGTCCCCAGGGGCCGGTGTGGAGAATCTCGCGAGCGTAGACGGGCAATAAAGCGACCGCGCCTCCGAGCAGCACGGCAAAAAGATCGAGCGAGATGGCGCCTAGAATAAGCTTTTCACGCCAGATGTAACGCAATCCCGCGAAGGCAGTCTTGAACGTCATTGGCTCCCTACGGCGGGCTGTTAGTTCCGGCTTGATGCGGAAAGTTGAGATCAGAGCGCCAATCGCCGTGAGTGTAGCCGCCGCATATACGACCGACGGACCATGGAATAACGCATACAGAATGCCGCCGAAAGACGGCCCAAGAATGGTAGCGGTTTGAAACGTTGTGGCGTTCCAGGCGACGGCGTTGGGGAAGTGTTCTTCCGGAACGAGTTGCGGAAGTATCGATCGGCTGGCCGTGCCGTTGAACGAGCGCACCACGCCGAGCAGGATCAGCACAACATAGATGGACGTCACGGAATGCACGCCGCGTTGCGCGAGTATGAGCAGCAAGGCGAAGCACACCGCGAATCCTGCGTAGCAGGCCGAGAGCACGTGGCGGCGTTCGAAGCGGTCGGAGGCGTGGCCAGAGACAGGAAACAGCAGAATTCCCGGGAGAAACTGGGCGAGGCCGACGTAGCCGAGATCGAGCGGGCGCTTGGTGATCTCATACACTTGCCATCCCACGGCCACGGCCTGCATTTCGACGGCGACCACGATGAGAAAACGCGCGATCTGGAACAGGACAAACGCGGGATGGGTGAAGGCGGCGCGTCCGGCTCTGGGGTCGGCGAGTGCAGGCATGAACTTCTAATGTGCCACAGAACAGGCTGAGCGTGCTGGGCGAGAACTGGTTCGCGATTCTGTCATCGTGACGCGTCCCTTTCGCGAACAAACAGCAGCGTCGGCTTTCCTTTGTAGGTCGCGGGCTGCGGTCTGCAGTATCCGCATTTCGCCGCAACGCGAATGGACGCAAGATTCTCAGGAGCGATGATGCAGGCGGTCCCCGCCGATGGGAAGTGCTCATCGCCCCAGGCAACGGCCGCGCGCACCGCTTCGGTGGCATAACCCTTGCCGTGTGCTGGAGAGGCCAGGACCCATCCGATCTCGGGTGTCCCGTGGAGCAATGGCTGCAGCTCGCGCTTGTAATCGGCGAATCCGAGTTCTCCTAAGAAATTGCCCGTAGCTTTTTCTTCAATCGCCCAATAACCAAAGCCCAGCAGCGCCCAGTGGCCGGCGTAACGCAGAAACCTGGTCCAGGATTCTTCTTCGTTGAGCGGCTTGCCGCCGATGTGCTGCGTCACCGCGGGATCGGCCCACATTGCGGCGGAGTGAGGGAAATCGTCGAGGCGATGAGCGCGGAGCTTGAGCCGCGCGGTTTCGAGGACGGGAACTTCTGCAATTGAAGAACGCGAGGCGGACATTCGAGCAGTTTACGGAGGTGGACTGGGCGGCGGCAAACAGGCGACTGGTATTATGCCGTGGAGGGCGGAATGCTCCAAGCCGGGCGTTGATCGAGCTTCCGGGTTCGATTACAGCCTCTCTGGGGTTACCCCAGGGGAACGTGAAGAACTAGGCATTCGTCGCGTGAGCGGCGCTGCGCGACTGCGCAGGAATGCTCACGCAGGGTCAGACTCGTTGGAGCATTCTGCCGTCTCCTGCCATGCCAGATTCGTTGCTGCTGAGGGCGCTGGCCAGGTCCTTTCTCGCCGGCGAACCCACCGTTGAACAACTCGTTACTCGCGGTGCCCGTACGCTTGGCCAACCTTGGCGATGGCTTCGACCTCTGGCACAGCGTTATGTCAATGTGTTTGGTGGGCGGACGCGTCCCAGGCAGCGAGACGTGGTTCAGTTCTTTCTTCACGACCGAGGCCTCAAGCGCGCTCGATCGAAATACTTTCACGAATTATCGGTGGAACACCACCTGGCGGAGCGGCAGCCGATGCAACCGGTTGGCGCAGCCGAGACCTGGGATATTCCGGCGATCGAATCGACCGGCGCCTTGGCCGAATGGCTTGGCCTGAATCCGAGCCAACTCCGCTGGTTGGCAGATCTAAAGGGGCTTGGTTGCAAGAAAGCCGGAGCTAAACTTTGGCACTACCATTACCGAATCCTGGCGAAGTCCTACGGCAGCATTCGACTGATCGAAGCGCCGAAGCCGCGTCTGAAAGAACTGCAACGGCAGATTCTGACTCAAATTCTGGAAAAAGTTCCGCCTCACTCTGCGGCGCACGGTTTTATCAAAGGCCGATCCATTAAAACGTTCGTGGCTCCCCATCTTGGCCAGCGCGTTATTTTGCGAATGGATTTGCAAGATTTCTTTCCTTCCTTCCGGGCTGCCAGAATTCAGGCATTTTTTCGCACGCTGGGATATCCCGAGTCGGTCGCCGAGCTGCTCGGCGGCATCTGCACCAACGCGACTCCTCGAGACGCATGGAAAGAAGCGATCGCTGAAGTCGATCCGCTGCCCCTTAGTGAAGCGCGAATCCTCTATGCGAGACCGCATTTGCCGCAGGGCGCACCGACGTCTCCGGCGCTCGCCAACCTTTGCACCTACCGTGTGGATTGCCGCTTGAGCGGCTTGGCGAGATCAGCTGGAGCGGAATACACGCGTTACGCTGACGATCTTGCGTTCTCGGGAAGCGCGGATCTCGAGAAGCACATCGATCGCTTTTCAACACACGTGGCCGCTGTTCTGATGGAGGAAGGCTTCGCCGTGCATTTCCGCAAGACTCGCGTCATGCGGCGAGGAGTGCGGCAACACCTGGCCGGCATTGTCGTCAACCAGCATCCGAACGTGATCCGAGCCGATTTCGATCGTATCAAGGCAACCCTCGCCAACTGCGCCCGCCTCGGCCCGGAGAGCCAGAACCGCGACGGGACTTCGCACTTCCGCGCGCACCTCGAGGGGCGAGTTTCGTTCGTGGAGATGATTAATCCGAACAAGGGAAGACGGTTGCGCGCGTTATTCGATCGAATTCAGTGGCAGTGACGATTCGGTTTTGAACGCCATGCCGCGACCGACTGGCCGACGACAAGCGCGGCGAGATATTCCCTAACTCTTGCCCACCACGAACTTCGCGTCCAGGCGATGAGGACTGCGATGCCGTTGGTGAAGCCGATCACGACGGGACGCAGAGCTTTCGGGAGCGACAAGTAATGAGGTGGGTAACCGAAAGAACACGCCCGTGCTGAAATGGTAGCCGTGACAGTCGCCCCAACGCCGCCGCAGAGACGTTGCTTGCAACGTCCCTGTCAGCACCGACTGATCAGCATTTGGTCAGCAGAGACGTAGCAAGCTACGTTTCTACGATGCGGCGTTCGAGCTAGAATCGATACATGCTGTGGCTCCTCCAAACCGCAGGTTGGCTGGCGTGCGTGGTCTATTCGACGATCCCGATGTTCTGGCTGATGGTTCATCCGCGGGCGCAGCGCTGGCGTGAACGCGCCCGCTCGCCTTACCGCGTGCTGGTTCCTGCGTGGATCACGATGTGGGTCGGAGTGGGCGCGCTGACCGGGCCGTGGCGGCAGGTTGCCCTTTATTCGACGCCGTGGAGTTGGGCTCCTGCGGGGCTGCTGTTTGCTACGGGCTTTTGGATTTATGCGCAAGCGGGAATGCATTTCAGTTGGACGCAACTGGGCGGGCTGCCGGAATTGCAGGCCGAGCATCGCGAGCAGCGCCTGGTCACCAACGGGATTCGGGCGCGGGTGCGGCATCCGGTTTACTTGGGCCATTTGTGCGAGATGCTGGCCTGGAGTGTGGGGACGGGTCTGATTGTCTGCTGGCTGCTGACGGGGTTCGCGATGATCACAGGCGCAGTGATGATTCGGATGGAGGATGCGGAGTTGGAGAAGCGGTTTAGAGAGGAATATCGCGCGTACCGCTTGCGGGTACCAGCGGTGCTACCGAGGCTGGACGGCTAACAGGTGCTGGCGTCAATCCGCTAGTGGGCCATCTCGCTTCAACAATCCAATGCATGTTGGCTGATGACTTACATGCTGTTGAAAGCGATATCCAGTCGCTTATTGACGAAGCGCTTCGCCAACGACATGAATGGCATCAAGAAAAAGACGGGAGCAATCGCGGATATACATTTACTTCTTCGTCTATAATGCTCCCGGCGTCCGATGATCGGAGTCCGTCCTTGGAGCCTTCGTAGGCATATTCCCCGCCGCCGTACTGTACACCGCAACCTGCACCGTATAATCCCTAGCTAGTCGTGGCTGAGAGCTGACGGCTGAAAGCTTCCTCATGCGCTTTGAACTCTTCATTGCGAGACGATACCTGCGCGCCAAACGGCGGCAGGCGTTTATCGGCATCATCACCGGCATTTCGATTGTCGGGGTGGCCGCGGGAGTGGCTTCGCTGGTCGTGGCTCTCGCGATCAATAACGGCTTCCGGCAGGATTTGCAGCAGCGGCTGCTGGGGTCGACTTCGCATATCAGTTTGCTCCGCGTCGCCGACGACGGCATCAAGGATTGGCCGGCGCTCATGGACCGGCTGTCGAAACGGCCGCACGTGGTGGCGGCGGCTCCGGCGATTTTTGAGCAGGTGCTGATTTCGCGGGGGCCGCGGGCGCGGGGAGCGGTGCTCAAGGGGATGATTCCGAAATACGAGCGGCAGGTGGGGGATTTGCTGAGTTCGGTGAAGCAGGGGTCGGCGGAGGCGCTGGAGGAGCAGGCTCCAATCGCTCAGATCGATTCCTCCGGGATAGAACCGCGCGCGGGCGGGGCGCCCCCTGCCACACCAGCAGGGGCGGCTCAAGCAAAGTCAAAGGCTGCTTCGGGCGATTCATCCCCCGACGACTTGCGTGGAGTGCAAGCGCGCGTGGCGGCGATGCCTCCCATTGTTTTGGGGAAGGACATGGCCGACAGCCTTGGCGCGAGTGTCGGGTCGGTCGTGTTGGTGACCAGTCCGCAGGGGGAGCTGACTCCGCTCGGCATGGTGCCGAAGTACACCCGGTTCCATGTGGTGGGAATTTTCAGTTCCGGATTCTTTGACTACGATTCGTCGTGGGCGTTTGCGCGGCTCTCGGACGCGCAGCAGTTGTTTGGCCTGGGGGATCTGATCTCGGTGATCGAGTTCAAGGTGGATGACATTTATAAGGCAGACAAGATTTCGAGCGGCCTGGAAGACGCGGCCGGCAATGGCTATATGGCCACCAACTGGATGGAGCAGAACAAGGCGCTGTTCCACGCGCTGCGGCTGGAGCGGCTGGTCACGTTCATCACCATTGGCCTCATCGTGTTCGTGGCGGCACTCAATATTCTGATTTCTCTGATCATGATGGTGATGGAAAAGACGAAAGACATTGCCGTGTTGATGTCGATGGGAACGCGGCAGTCGCAGGTGCGAAACGTGTTCATTGCGCAGGGAATGCTGATTGGCGTGATCGGGACAGCGATCGGACTGGCGCTCGGATACGCCATTTCGTATGCGGGCGGACATTACCATGTCATTTCTTTGTCACCCGAGGTGTATTCGATTGATTATGTGCCGTTTGCGCCACGCTTGATGGATGGCGTGATCGTGGCGGTGGTGGCGGTGGGGATTTCGTTTGTGGCCACCTTGTATCCTTCGTGGTCGGCTTCGCGGATCCTGCCGGCGGAGGCGTTGCGCTATGAATAGCAGGGATCAGGGTCAGTAGGGTTGGTGGTCGGAGGCTTTCGGAAACGATCTGCGGCAGTTACGCACTACTGTTAGGGACGGCAATCGGAACGCCAGCTGGAACGAAAGAGACGAAAAGTGCATCTAAGTACACAGGGGGCCGAGCATGCAGCCGAACCAGACTCGATGCTGCGGGTGGAAGGGCTGAAGAAGGTCTTCCGGTCCGGCGAATCGGACCTGGTGCTCTTTGAAAATCTATCGTTTACGGTAAAGCGCGGCGAGATGCTGGCAATTGTGGGCGAGTCGGGAGCGGGCAAGAGTACCTTGTTGCACATCCTGAGCGCTCTTGATCGCGCTTCAGCGGGTGACGTATACTGCGCGCACTTGAAATTGAATTCGTTATCCCAGGACGCAGCCGCGGAATTTCGCAATCGCGAGACCGGCTTTGTCTGGCAATTTCATTATCTGCTGCCAGAGTTTACGGCGGCGGAAAACGTGGCCATGCCGCTGCTGTTGCGGGGTCAAACTTGGCAACAGGCGGAGCCAGAAGCGTCACGCTGGCTGCATGAGGTGGGACTGGAGCAGCGCGGGCATCACCGTTCGGGCGAGCTTTCCGGCGGAGAGCAGCAGCGCGTGGCTTTGGCTCGGGCACTCATCACGGGACCGAAATTGTTGCTGGCGGATGAGCCTACCGGGGACCTCGACGTTCAGACAGCGGAATCGGTTTTCGCATTGATCGCGCGACTCCATCGCGAGCACCAACTTACCTCCCTCATCGCTACGCATAATTTGTCGTTTGCACGAAGGTGCCATCGCGTTTTGCGGCTGGGACGCGGTAGTGTGGAGGAAATCGCACCGGACTCTTTGCCGGCGTGAGATAGAACAGGATTAAGGATTAGGACCGAATGATTCGTTGCGGAAGGACGGCTACAAATTAGACCACGAGTTAGGCCGAAAAGGAACCCTGGCAGGTTTCTTCGGTAACGTGATGAAAGATTTGAAATAGCATTTCAGGGCTAGGGTTTAGTGGTCTTTTGATCGCATAATGACGATAATAGAGGTACCGGGGAGTACGCTGAACGAGGGTTGCAGTAGAACGTAGGGTTGCGGCAGGTCGAGTGGGCAGAGCTTTTCTCGACGGGGAAGGTCAGGGGGAAGGGCGATATGTTTGAACGTTATACGGAGAAAGCCAGGCGCGTAATTTTCTTTGCGCGCTACGAAGCCAGCCAGTTCGGGTCTCCTTACATCGAGACTGAGCACCTGCTTCTGGGGCTCCTGCGCGAAGACAAAGCCCTGACGAACCGGTTCCTGCGATCGCACGCCTCGGTGGAATCCATCCGCAAGCAGATCGAGGGGCACACCACCATCCGAGAGAAGGTTTCCACGTCGGTGGATTTGCCGCTCAGCAATGAATGCAAGCGGGTGCTCGCCTACGCCGCGGAAGAAGCCGAGAGACTTTCGCACCGCCACATTGGAACTGAGCATTTGCTGCTCGGACTGCTGCGGGAAGAAAAGTGTTTTGCGGCGGAGATTCTCCATGAGCGCGGGTTGCGACTTTCGACCATTCGGGAAGAGCTGGCGCGCAGCAGCCAGGAAAAGGCAGCGCCGCAGCGGCAACGCGAGTCTTCCCTGCTGAGCGAATTTTCGCGCGACCTGACGCAGTCGGCCATGGACAGCCAGCTCGATCCACTGGTGGGGCGGGACGGTGAAGTGGATCGCGTGATCCAGATTTTGTGCCGCCGTACCAAAAACAATCCCGTGCTGATCGGCGAGCCCGGAGTGGGCAAGACGGCGATCGTGGAAGGGCTGGCGCAGCGTATCGCCGACGGTGAGGTTCCATCGTTTCTTGCCGACAAGCGGATTCTCGCGCTCGATCTTTCGCTCATCGTGGCGGGAACGAAATATCGCGGGCAGTTCGAAGAGCGGCTGAAGACCATTATGAAAGAACTGATGGAGTCACAGAATTCCATCATTTTTATTGACGAGCTGCACACGCTCGTTGGGGCGGGATCGGCGGAAGGGTCGCTGGACGCGGCCAACATTCTCAAGCCGGCGCTGTCGCGCGGCGAGATTCAGTGCATTGGGGCCACCACCCCGGGCGAGTATCGCAAGTCGATCGAGAAGGACCGTTCGCTCGAACGGCGATTCCAGGCGGTGAAAGTTCCGCCGCCGAACGAGGCCGACGCGATCAAGATTTTGTTTGGCATCAAAGACCGTTACGAAAAATTCCACGCCGTCACCTACACGGACGATGCCATCAACTTCGCGGTCTCGCACTCGAACCGCTACATTCCCGACCGGTTCCTGCCAGACAAGGCGATTGACCTGGTCGATGAAGCCGGAGCGCGCGTAAAACTGCGCCAGACTTCCCTGCCCGAGGAAATCACCGAGGTGCAGAAACGGATCAAGTTCATCGTGCATCGCATGGAAAACGCCATCGCGAACCACGAGTTTGAGAAGGCGCGTTTCTACTCGGACGAAGAACGCAAGGAGCGCGACAACCTGCGGGCCCTGCGCGAGAAATATCACCTCGACGAATCTTCGACCGGAGTGGTAAACCGCGAGGACATCGAAGACGTGGTCTCGCGCTGGACGGGCGTTCCCGTAACCTCGATCAAAGAAGAAGAAACGCAAAAGCTGCTGCGCATCGAGGAAGAACTGCACAAGCGGATTATTTCGCAGGATAAATCGATCAGCGCATTGGCCCGGGCCATCCGGCGATCGCGCGCGGGATTGAAGAATCCCAACCGGCCGATTGGTTCGTTCCTGTTCCTCGGCCCAACCGGTGTCGGCAAGACGGAAGTGGCGCGCACCCTGGCGCACTTCATGTTCGGGACGGAGAAAGCTCTGGTGCGCTTCGACATGTCGGAATTCATGGAGAAGCATTCGGTCTCGAAGCTCATCGGCTCGCCTCCGGGATACGTGGGCTACGAAGAAGGCGGACAGCTGACGGAGCGCGTGAAGCGCGCTCCCTACTCAGTGGTGCTGCTCGATGAAATTGAGAAGGCGCATCCCGACGTGTTCAACATTCTGTTGCAGGTGTTTGAAGACGGACAGTTGACCGACGGACTGGGAAACACGGTCGATTTCAAGAACGTGATTCTCATCATGACTTCGAACATCGGCGCCCGGCACCTGCAAAAACGCGAGGGCCTGGGCTTCCAGTCGAGCAAGGAAGACATGATCTCGGACAAGGTGGAAGAACTTGTCAAAGGCGAGGTCAAGCGCACGTTCAATCCCGAGTTCCTGAACCGGCTGGACGAGATTATTCTGTTCAACGCTTTGGGCGAGAACGACCTCATCCAGATTCTGGAACTCATGGTCAACCAGCTCAACCAGAACCTGGCGCAGAAGGCCATCACGGTTTCGGTAGCGGACGAGGCCAAGAAATGGATCCTCAACCAGACGCTCACCGACCGTAGCTACGGCGCGCGGCCGCTGCGACGCGCGTTGCAGAAATACATTGAAGACCCGCTGTCGGAGGCGCTGATTCAGGGCACGATTACGACGCGTCCGGCATTCATCGAGGTGTTTCTCGAAGACAACAAACTGTTTTACCGCCCGGTGGATGCGGAAAAGGCCGAGGGCGTGCTGCTGTACTCGAATTAGTTCCCGGCCCCCGTTCTCAGTTCTCAGAAAAGGCCGCCAGCGCAAGCTGGCGGCCTTTGTTTTGCGCCCGAACCCTGAACGCCTTCACGGTCATCAAATCCCCAAGACAGGCGATGCGGACGGTCGTTCTCGGTCGTTCCGATTCGTCTTTCCTCATTCATCTTCCGTCTTTGGAGAGATTCCATGAAAAACAGGTTTGAAGGGAAGTCGGTTGTAATCACGGGCGGCAACAGCGGCATCGGTTTGGCCACCGCGAAACTATTCCATGAGGAGGGCGCGAAAGTCGCCATTTCCGGCCGCGACCAGAAAACGCTCGACGAGGCCGTGAAAACCATTGGCCGGGATACGCTGGCGGTGAAGGCAGATGTTTCCAAATTGGCGGACATCGATAAGTTCTTCGCCCAGATCGCCGCGAAGTTCGGCAAGATCGACGCGCTGTTTGCCAATGCCGGCATCGCCAAGTTTGCGCCCGCAGCAGACAGCAGCGAGCAGATGTTCGACGAACAGTTCGACATCAACGTGAAGGGCTTATATTTCACGGTGCAGAAGGCGCTTCCTCTCCTCAACGACAATGCCGGAATCGTCTTGAATTCCTCCGTGGTGAATGCCAAGGGCGGTCCCGGAACCAGCGTCTATGCGGCCACGAAAGCGGCTGTGCGTTCGCTTGCCCGCACATTGGCGGCTGAACTGGTAGACCGGAACATTCGAGTCAACGTGGTCAGCCCCGGACCGATCTACACTCCGATTCTCGAGAAGTCCGGAATGCCGAAAGCGGGCGTCGACGCGTTCGCGGAGGGAGTCAAGGCCCGCGTGCCCATGAAGCGGCTCGGCACTCCGGAGGAAGTGGGGCACGCCGTCCTCTTCCTGGCCAGCGGCGAAGCTTCTTATATTACGGGGGTCGAGCTCAACGTGGATGGCGGCTTCGGCCAGATTTGATCGAGCCCAGCCACTACAGGCCGCCCGCTGAAACGAGTCCGCAGGCGGCGAATAAATTAAGCTTTGGAGTGATGATGACGAAAATCAATATCGCCGAAAAATTCGCCAGGATTTCCGAATACTGGAAGCCCTACATTGCCGCCGAGCTCAACGGACAGCATGTGAAGTTCGACAAGCTCAAGGGCGAATTCGTATTTCATCATCACGAGAACGAAGACGAATTATTTCTGGTGGTGAAAGGCCGGTTCCGCATGGAATTTCGTGACGCCGATTTGCGCGAACGGCACGAATGGATTGAAGAAGGCGAATTCATCGTGGTGCCGCGTGGGGTGGAGCATCGTCCCGTAGCGCCGGAAGAGTGCTGGATTCTGCTGTTTGAGCCGGCCTCCACGCTGAATACCGGGAATGTGGTCAACGAGCGCACTCTGCCGCAGCTGGAGCGGGTATAAGATTGGAGGGTGCGGATGCGAGACGTAGCAAGCTGCGTCTCGTCTCTGCGGGAAACGGGCCGCGTTGAAAATTATGGAACTGATTGTTTACTCCTCTGCCACGTGTCCGGATTGCCGCGAAGCCAAGCGCTTTCTGGCCAAGCACAACATTGCTTACAAAGAGATTGATGTCGCGACCACGCCGGGCGCGATCGATGAAATCGTGAAACGCACTGGTAAACAAGCCATCCCTCAGTTTGTGATCGACGGTGAGTGGGTGCAGCCCTACCGTGCAGGCAAGGGCTTTCTCTACGCGGAGATGGCGAAGCGGCTGGGCGTGAAGAACGACTAGCGCGAACCAGTCGACTGGGGTCGCCAGGAAAAACCGCAGTTCCCTTCTCTCTCGGTCGTCAAATCGAATCGTCAAAGTCCAGCTTCATGCCTTAGAATTCCTCACTGCGTCTTAGACAGTCTTGGAACAGGACTGTCTTGAATCAGACCATCACAAATCAGACGTTATAAAGGAAACATCATGGTACGAGTGGGGTTGATTGGCTTTGGATTGGCGGGGCAGGCGTTCCACGCGCCGGTGATCGAGGGCGTAGCCGGTATGGAGCTGGCTTGCATTCTTGAGCGCCACGGATCGCTGGCGCGCGAACAATATCCGCAGGTTCGCGTGGCGCGAACGCTGGAGGAACTGCTTTCCGACGAAACCATCCGCCTGGTGGTGGTGGCCACTCCCAACGATTCGCATTTCGATCTGGCCAAGGCCTGCCTGCTGGCGGGGCGGGACGTGGTGGTCGATAAGCCGTTTGCTCCGACGATGAAAGAATCCGAGGAACTGGCGCGGCTGGCGGCGGAGCGCGGACGGCTGATCACCGTGTATCACGACCGCCGGTATGACGGAGATTTTCACACCGTGCAGAAACTCGTAGCGTCGGGAGCGCTGGGCGAGGTGGTGGAGTTTGAGTCGCGCTTCGACCGGTTTCGTCTCGAGGCCAAGCCCGGCGCGTGGCGCGAACGCGCGGACCAGCCGGGCGCCGGCGTTCTGTTCGATCTGGGACCGCACTTGATTGATCAGGCGCTGGTCTTATTCGGAGAACCGCAGGCCGTAACGGGCTGGGCGATTCGCCAGCGAGCGACTTCGGTAGTGGACGATGCGTTTGATGTGTTCCTAGAATATCCGCGGACGCGGGCCCTGCTGCGCGGGCGCATTATTGCCTTCGCTCCCACCGCGCACTACCTCCTTCATGGAACCAAGGGAACGTTCGTGAAATATGGCATGGACCCGCAGGAGGAGCCTTTGCGCCTGGGAAAATTTCCCAAGGGTAAAGACTGGGGGCCTGACTGGGGCGTGGACCCTGAAGAACTCTGGGGAACTCTCAGCGTGGTCGGAGCGCCCAGCCGCCGAGTAAAGACGGAGCGCGGCGACTATCGCAACTTCTACGCCAATGTGCGCGACGCGATCGAGAAAGGTGTCCCGCTGGAAGTAACGCCGCAGCAGTCGTTGCAGGCGATGCGCGCCGTTCTGCTGGCGCACAAGAGCAGCCGGGAAAAAAGAACCGTGCGCTGGGATGAAGCCGTCGCGTAAGAACCTGACTAAGAATGTCAACCGGCCATTCATAGCCGCTCACCACGAAGGCCACGAAGCCACAGCAAGGACGAATCTAGTCCTGCGTGTGGCCTGCGTAGTATCCCGCGCGCGCCTGGATCTTGTAGTTTTGCTTGCTCTTGATCTCGAGCTTGCGGTAGCTGCCGTCCAGCTTGGTGTTGTCGGGAGTGTAGCCAATGTTGTACTGGCTGCGCAGTTCAGCGGCGATCTGGTCGAAAGCATCCCTCAGCTTCTGGAAGTTGTTGCCAACATTGATCAGCCGGCCCCCGGTTTGCTCGGTAAGCTTTTTCATTTCACCTTCGCCGCTGTAACCCATGCCGGCCGAACCGTAGAATCCGCGGTCGGCGCAGAGCAGCACGTAGACAATGGCATCCGCTTTCTGGGCGGCTTCAATGGCCCCCTTGATGGGGAGCTGGCTGCCTTGATCTTCGCCATCGGTGAGCAGGATCATCGCTTTGCGCCCAGTCTCTTTGGCCAGCATGTCGTGCCCGGAAAGATAGACCGCATCGTAGAGCAGCGTGCCGCGCGGGTTGCTGGTCGGGATGGGTCCGCCTCCGATCCCGGGAGGTCCAAGATTTCCTCCGCCAATGTTGATTTTGGTTTTGTTCAACGCCGCCTGCAGCCGGTGGACGTCATTGGTGAAATCCTGCAACAGGTCTACGTCGACATCGAACCCGATGACAAAGGCTTCGTCGTTGTTGCGCAGGATCTGTTTCAGAAATGCCCCGCCGACTTCTTTCTCCATGTCGAGGACGCGCTGCTGGCTGCCGCTGGAATCGATCAGGATACCGAGCGTGAGCGGCAGATTCGATTCCGCGGTGAAGTACTTAATGGTCTGCGGCCTGCCGTCTTCGGCGATCGAGAAATCGTCTTTGTTCAGGTTGGGGATGAGCACGCCCTTCTTGTCTTTGACGTTGAAGAAGAGCTGCACCACATTAACGTTGACCTTCAACGTCTCCCGGGGGTTTTGGTCATCGCCGGGCTGGGTCTGGCCAGGCTGGCTCTGGGCCGCCTGGGCCGGGGACGCATTGTCGGGCTTTGGCGGCGCCGCGGCCTGTTGGGCGAAGCACGGCGAGAGCATCAGGTACAGGCAGGCGAGGAAGGTAATTGCGGTCTGGAGGCGTACTGCGGAAATCTTGAGCATTCGAGGTTCTCTTTGCGATACCTTTAGAGCATGGTCAGATTGGACCTGGTCAGATAGCATGCAACACTTGCCCAGATAGTCTAATCTTGTAAAGTGGAATGTTGTAGCATCTGATTTTGTAGGCTCTAGTCTAGCTTAGATGCACCAAATCGACCGGCACATGCATCCTAGAGGTTGCGGAATTGCTGGTCCGGGCGTTTAGACTGAGCAAGTCGTCAAGGCGAGAGGTCAAATGGAGTCTGTCGGCAGGAAGTTGGGCGAAAACAAGGTTTGGCGGAGGCTGGCGTTTGCAGGTCTCGGGGGGATGGCATTGGCCTTGGCCGGGGCTCAAGTTTTGGCGGTTCCGGCGCGGGCGCAGTCGGGCAGCCAATCCGCGCCCGCGGACGCCCAGAAGCCAGCACAGTCGCAAGACATTCCGGACGCCCCGTCCGCCGTGCAGCCTCCGACGCCGCCTCCGCCGGAGAGGCTGGACAAGCCCCCGGCCAACCCGCCAGACGCCGACAAGTCAGCAAACCCGGCTCCTGCGCAGGCTCAAAGGCCGGACGATTTCGGCGAGGCCGGCCCAGAACCCCAACCCCCTCCGCACATGCCGCCGGTCGAAACCCTGCCTCCGGGCACGACTGCGGGTGTTCCGACAACCCAGCCGAGTACCAAGGCCGATTTGCTCAAGTTCTCGATTGTGGTGAATTCCGTGACGATTCCGGTGATGGTCAAAGACAAGGAAGGGCGCCGCGTAGATGGATTGCGGCCCAAGGACTTCACGGTGCTGGAAAACGGCAAACCGCAGCAGCTGAAATACTTCACGACCGACCCCTTCGAACTCTCCGTGGCCGTCGTGATCGATACCGGAATGCCTGACGTCGCCGTCCAGAAGATAAACCAGACTTTTTCCGCCCTGGTGGAAGCTTTCAGCGCCTATGACGAAGTCGCGCTCTACACCTACAGCAGCACGGTCAGCCAGGTCAGTAGCTACCAGGGCACGGGACCGAAGCTGACCGCGGTGCTGAACCAGATGAAGACCGAAACCGGGCACAACAACGGAGTCGCGGTGCTAAGTGGACCGATGGCCTCGGGGCCGACCGTGAACGGAGTTCCGGTCGGAAGCCCGTCAGCGCCGGTGAACACGCCGCCCCGGGAAGCGCACGTTCTGAATGACGCCATTCTGCGCGCGGCGCTCGACTTGAGCAAGCGCGATCGCACGCGCCGCAAGGTGATCTTCGTGATCAGCGACGGACGCGAAATGGGAAGCCAGGCCAGCTTCCGAGACGTCCTGCGGGTGCTGCACGCCCAGGGCATCCAGGTGAAGGCTGCGGTTGTGGAAGGCTCGGCCATCCCCGGCTACAACAAGCTGGAGAAGTTCCATCTTCCGCTGCAAGGCTACAGCGATCTGCTCCCCAAGTACACGAAGCTGACCGGGGGCGGAGATATTTACACCGGGTTCTCCCGCAGCACCATCGAAAATGCCTACGCGGATATCACTTCCGACGTGCGCAACCAGTACACGCTAGGCTATTTGACGCGAGCCACTGTCAGCGAAAGGTGCAACGACCTGGAAGTCAAGATCGATCACCCAGGACTGAAGATCTACGCGAGAGACCGAGTTTGCCCGGCGGCCCAGCCCCGGTCGCAATAGGTCCGGGGTAGCACCGCCTGGATGGCGGCGCTACTCCCTCACTGCTTTGCCGCTACTGCTTTCCTTCCGGCTTCCCTTCCATCGTCTCAGGCTTCGCTTCCGCCTTCTCCTGGATGGATACCAGCTCCACTTCGAAGATCAAGGTCGAGCCCGGGGGAATGCTGCCCCCGGCGCCGCGGTCGCCATAGGCTAGATCGGAAGGGATGAACACCTGCCATTTCGATCCTACAGGCATCAGCTGCAATGCCTCGGTCCAGCCTTTGATCACGCCGCCGACTTGAAACGCGGCCGGGCCGCCGTGCTTGGCGGAGCTATCGAACTCGGTGCCGTCAATGAGCGTGCCGCGGTAGTTGCACTGCACGGTATCGGTGGCCAGAGGCTTCTTGCCATCGCCGGCCTTGAGGATTTTGTACTGCAGCCCGCTCGGAAGCGTGACGACGCCCTCTTTGCCCTTGTTGGCTGCCAGGAAAGCTTCGCCTTCCTGCCGGTTCTTTGCGCCGGCCTCGTGAGCGACGGCAGCTTGTTTCTGCTGCAGCTGAGTGCGCAGTTCGGCGAGGGTGGCGCGAATTTCCTCGTCGGTCATGGCTGGCTTGGCACCGGAAATGGCGTCCCGCATGCCGCGCGCGACCATCGCGGGATCAAGCTCCACGTTCTGGGACTTGAGCTGGCCGCCCACCTTTTTCCCGATGTCGTTACCGATAGCGTAGCTCCGCTTCTGCTTGGCCGTCTTGAGCACAAGGGGCGCAGCGGCGGTTGCTGGCTTGGCGGTTCCCGTTTTGGGAGTCGCGGCCGAAGCCGGTTTCGCCGGGGCCGGGGTGGTGGCTGGCTGGCTGGGTTGCGATGGCGTCGGGGCTTGCGCGAAAGCCTGGGTTTGCGGGAAGAAAACGAGAATACTGCCAGCTAAAACGGCAGCGAGCAGCAGCGGTCGGGGAGCAAATGTCGAGTGGTTAGGCATCACGCCCATTGTAGAGCCTGTGCCCAAATACCACCAATGGGCTACCTGGGGTCACAGGAGTAACCTGCAAGTGATAGAGGGCGTGTGATATAAAACCTGCAGGCCCCCCACAGGGACAATTGTGCGCGGAAGCGTCTGCAGCAGTGTGCCGCCGCGCGTTTATTCGAGGAAGCCTTTGAGTTTCATCAACTTCGCAGCCCGCGAGATCAACTGCAAGATCGTTTATTACGGCGCCGGTTTGGGCGGCAAGACGACGAATCTGCAGGTGATTTATCAGAAAACGGCGGACCAGCAGAAGGGCAAGATGATCTCGCTCGCCACCGAAACCGAGCGTACGTTGTTCTTCGATTTTCTGCCGCTCGACCTGGGAAATGTGCGCGGATTCAAGACCCGCATCCACCTCTACACGGTGCCGGGACAGGTGTTCTATGATGCCAGCCGCAAGCTCATTCTGCGGGGCGTGGATGGCATTGTCTTCGTCGCCGACTCGCAGGAGCAGCGCATGGACGCCAACGTCGAGGCGCTCGATAATCTGATGTCGAACCTGAAAGAGCACGGCTACGACTTCAACAAAATTCCTTACGTCCTGCAACTGAACAAGCGCGACCTGCCCAACATTCTGCCCGTGGATTTGCTGTGCACCGAACTGCGCAAGAAGAACGAAGCGGTCGTGGAAGCGGTGGCCTTTCAGGGCGTCGGCGTTTTCGAGACACTGAAGGAAATTGCCAAGCAGGTGCTGACGGAGTTGAAGGCCGGCGGGTAGGGGAGCGGCTTCTAGCTCTCAGTTTCTCGTTTCCAGTTTCTGATTTCCGGTTCCGCAACCCTTCCTTACGGACAACCCCGTCTGCGCCCGTCGAGATTACCTGCCACCGTGCCGGAAGATTCCGGTCTATCGTTCCTGCCTATCGGGAGTGTAGTCGCACACGAGAACCGTCAGATCGTCGTCTTGTGTGGCGGACCACTGCTGCACTGCTGCAATGATCCGATCGGCCGCGTCGGAGGGCGGTAGCTCAGCGGTTTGCCGCAGTAGAGCAGACAGAGCGTCCTGCCCGAAGAAATCTCCCAGGGCATTCGCGGCATCGACGACGCCGTCAGTGTAGAGCAGCAGACGATCGCAAGGTTCGAGCGGGAAGGCTATGTTCGTGTACGTGGCAAAATCGAACACGGCGAGAATCAAACCATTCTCCGCAATCTCGCGCACTTCGCCGCCGCGCAACAGAAGCATGGGCGGATGCCCAGCCGCCGAGTAGCGAAGCTCCCGCGATTGCGCATCGAGGTAAGCGTAGGCGGCGGTTACGAACTGGTCCTGCGTGTGGCCGCAGAGGATGGCGTTCATCCCAGCCAGCAGTCGCGCGGGATCGGCGGCGTTGGCGCGCTGCGACGTGGCCGCCACTTTCACCATCGAGGCGATCAGCGCCGCCGGGATGCCATGTCCGGAGACATCGGCGATAAGGAGTCCAGCGTGGGTGTCGTCGCCCATGATGAAATCGTAGAAATCTCCGGCCACCGAAGTCATCGGAACATAACGGGTGGCGACACTGAAGTTGGCAGAGTTGGGGAACGCGGCCGGCAGAATCGACAACTGGATCTGCTTCGCGACCTCAAGTTCCTTTTGAATCTCGCCCAGTTGCAGGTCGCGCTGCAGAGTCTGGCGCGCGGCCACGTATCCGAGACATCCCAGAAACACCACAAAACCAATCGGCTCGATATCGGACAGCGAAATCCCGAGCAAGGTCCGGAAGTTCTCCCAGAAAATGAAGGCGGCAAAAATCAACAGGCCGCGGCGTATCACGACGGCATCCCGATTGAGCGATCGCCTGCGTACGGATATCAGGACCAGCGTAGTCACCGAGGCGATAATAAAGACGGCATTGATCTCGGTAAAGATGGGTCGCCACCCCACCACGAGTGTCGCCAGCGCTAGCAGGCCCAGCACGATTCCCAGCACATAAAGCGCGCTTCTCATCCGCCGGTGCAGGAACCCCGCGGCGTTGAGGAAAAGTATTGCCGGGATGGGGACGACGTAGTCGATCGCAGAACTGACTCTCGGGTAGAAAGACCAGCTCTGCATCATGAAAAACATGCCGGTCTGCATCCACATGCGCAGGCCATACAGGCTGGCTAAGAGGGCCAGGTAGATCAGGATGGGATCATGCTTGCGGCGGATTTCGGAAAACGCTGCCGCGACCAGCCCCACCGCCATGATCATGGCGCCGAAAAGAAGACTGGGGGCATCGTGGCGAAAGACTCGCAATACCTGGTCCGCAGTCATCCCGGAGGTGGGCACGTACATGGGTGAGGATGTTAAATCATTTCCAATTTTGCGTTGTAAGCCCGGTGACCCTGAAAGGCAGCGTTCGCCGTGGCAGCCTCGATTACCAACGTAAGCCCGATCCTGCATTTTGTACTGCAGCCTAGTTCCCTGCCCGTTACGCTGACCTTAGGCTCCGCATATCTCGAGCCTCGCTTCGAAACTTCGTCTGTGATGCTTGCGCCTCTATCCTCGAACCCGCCGAGCCCCGGAGGCTTCATCGTCTGGGGCGCGATCGGCATTGCGATGGGTATCTACCTCTTTTTCCGAGGATTCTACCTGTTGAAGCGGCGGCGCCTGATCCTCGATACTCCCTTCTCGAAAATTCGCAGCGCAGCGATGGGAATGGTGGAAGTCAGCGGCCTGGCGGTGGGGCCTTACACCATGATCGCTCCGGTCACAGGGCGGGCTTGCTACTACTACCGCACGGTGGCGTGGGAGTGGAAACGCGAGGGCAAGAACAATCAATGGGTGAAAGTGGCGGGCGAGTGCATGCATTTGCCATTTTTTCTCGACGACAATACCGGACGTGTGCTGGTCGATCCGCGCGGCGCCGAGCTCGACTTACACCGCGATTTCCAGGAGGAATTCAACACTTCGTTCTTCTCCAGAAACGACTCTCCCACAAGCGTCGACAGCTTTCTGGCGCGCCACGGCGTGGCCACTAGCAACCGGATCAAGATTGAGGAATGCTGCATCAAGCCCAAGAACGCGCTGTTTATTCTGGGCACGCTCGGCGACAATCCGGGAATCGAGGTCAAGGCCGATGCGGTGCCCGATGCCGACGCACTCAATCAGGTTTCCGCACGGAGATTCTCTTTATCGTCAGCACTTCCGATTCCGAGATTGTCGCTGTCGGTCGGCAGTTCATTATCGTTTTCTTCCGGAGCGAGTTCGTCTGGCACCGGGTCTTCGAATTCGTTTGACAACGACCTGAACACGTTCGCAGCGCGCACTCTCGCCAGTACATCAATCGCCGCCACGCCGCAAGGGACGCGCCTTTCGCCGGGCGCTGGATCGCCTAAACTCGCCGACCCCGCGCAACCGCAAAAAGTCGCCGATGCCTTGCGGCGGGCCGGCATTGTGAATCCTGTCGCATGGTCCGCGGCGGGCCTGGGCGGCACCGCCGTTCGGATGAGTCCGGACCCAACGTTCGCGGCCTTCAAGCCTGCGGCATCTTCTGCTGGTGCAAATTTGTCCGGGGCCCTGGCGAATCCTTCAAACACTGGCACGGCGAGCCCGATCCCTGGACAAGCTGACGGTTTCGACCCTCACCCGCCCGTCGTCCTGATGAAAGGCCAGAACAATAAGACCTTTCTGATTTCGTGGCGGGGCCAGCGGGAGGTTGCCCGCTCGCTGGGATGGCAATGCACGCTGATGATCTGGGGCGGACCGGCGCTGGCGCTGCTCAGCCTCTACGGCCTGCTCAGCGTCCTTAACTGGTTGTAATGGGCCCGGTCGCTCCGTAACTTCGCTTCATCACGAACGCTTACCGCATCATCCTCTGGCACCATCCTTCTAAACCAGGCCCCGTCGGATCGCATCGGTCCGCGCGAAGCGCTCTAGTACAATGCTCAAGTGAGCGATGCCACCCGCATAGGGATTCTGGGCGACTTCAACTCTGAATTTCGCTCGCATCCGGCGACCACGAATT
>Ga0209006_10000460_pt1 | contig 38995 bp, 30 predicted proteins | sample JacPin_JW_Ref_O2_FD_188567 | JGI IMG/M metagenome (GOLD analysis project Ga0209006, IMG submission 188567) | Forest soil microbial communities from Algoma, Ontario, Canada - Jack Pine, Ontario site 1_JW_Ref_O2 (SPAdes) (version 2) | ecosystem: Environmental > Terrestrial > Soil > Boreal... | reverse complement strand
GCACGAGACTTACCCATCACCCCAGGGCCGCATGGCTGGGCAAGAACGCCGCATAGACGATACGATGCTGATCCGCGAGGCCCAGCGTGGCAACCACGCTGCCTTCGAGGAATTGGTGCGGAACTACGACCAGGCCGTGCTGCGGCTGGCCATGCACCTGACGGGCAACGAGACCGAGGCGCAGGACGTTTACCAGGACGCCTTCCTCAAGGCCTACAAAAACATCGGCAGCTTCCGCTTCGAGTGCTCCTTTTACACATGGATTTACCGCATCGTGACCAATCTGTGCCTGGATCATTTGCGCAAGAAAAATGTGCGCAAAGAAGACGCGCCGGTGGCGACAGATGCTTCCGGCGGCGAGTATAGTCTGCTGGATCAAGTGGCTGACGGGCGCGCGGGCGCGAATCCGGAGCGCGATTTGATGCGGCGCGAGTTAGGAACGCGGATTCACGGCGCCCTGGAAAAACTGACTCCGCGTGAGCGCATGGTCTTCGAGTTGAAGCATTACCACGGATTGAAGTTGCGGACTGTTGGCGAGATTTTGCACACGACGGAAGAGACGGCAAAGAACACGCTGTTCCGCGCCACGCAGAAGTTGCGCGGCGCGCTGGGGGAGATGCGGTGAGGATTGCTCCAGCAGATTCCTCACCGGCTTTTAGCCGGGTTCGGAATGACAGAGACAGAAGGTGCGAACTATGAAGTGTGAATGGGTGCGAGAAAATATCGTGCTGCATGTCTACGGCGAACTGGCCGATGACGCACGGCACGAACTGGAGCAGCACGTGGCCCGCTGCTCGGATTGCGCCGCCGAACTGAAAGCAGAGCAGGAATTCCATGCTCTGCTGTCGAAGACTCCAGCGACGGAACCGTCTCCCAATCTGTTGGCGGCTTCGCGTATGCGCTTACAGGAAGCGCTCGAAACGGCGGAACAGGGTCGCTGGTGGAATCGCCTGGCGTTTGACCCCCTGAACTGGCTCCGCCAGGTCAGCTTCTCTCCGGCGCTGGCCTCGGCAATTTTGATTGTGGGGTTTACCGGTGGAGTGGGCGCGACCTACAAGTTCGTTGGACTTCGCACTGAGAATAGCGCGGCGATTACGACTGCCAACACTGTGCCGGCCGACGCTTCCGTCACCGGTATCAGCTCAATCACGCAGGTTCCCGGCAGCAATCAGATTGATATCAAGTACAACACGCTGGCCACGCAGGATGCACAAGGCTCGTTGAACGATCAGAAAATCCAGCAGTTGCTGCTGTTTGCCGCGCGCAATAACTTTAACTCCGGTGTGCGTATGGATTCGGTCGATCTGCTGACGCAGAAGCCGAACGACGTGCAGGTGCGCGATGCGTTGCTGTACTCGCTGCAGAATGACACGAATCCAGGGATTCGCTTGAAATCTCTAGGAGCGCTGGGCACCTTTGTAAAAACTGACGTGCGCGTGCGCGATGCGGTGTTGTCGGCGCTGGTCAATGACACCAATTCCGGCGTCCGTACCGAGGCGCTGCACCTGATCGAGCCGGTAAAGGCCGATGGCAGCGTGCGCGGAGTGCTTATGGCGCTAGCGGCAAAGGACCAGAACCCTTACATCCGGTCGCAGGCCCGCACCATGCTGGCCCAGTTGCCGGAAATCGATTGAGATTCGCCATGCGGTTGAGTGAGAAGGAATTCGTGACGATAAAGAAAACGAGAAATATGCTCATGGAGAGCGAGAAACTGAACTGAGGATCAATTTGAAACATTCACCACAATTTATACGGCTGGCATGCCTGCTCGCCCTGCTTGCGCAGCTGGGCCTGGCGCAGGAAACACATGTGTCCCGCGAGAGCGGCTCATGGGGCGAGGTCACCACGGGATCGCTGGCAACGGTTAAGAACTTGCGAATCAAAGTAGATATGGGATCAGTCGTGGTGCGTGGCGGACATCAGCAGGCCATAAATTATTCGGCTCATACTCGTTCTTATACATCGTCGGAACAGGAAGCCCGCCATCAGTTCGAATCCTACAAAATCAGCGCATACGTTAAGGGAGACACAGCCTGGATCGTCGGCGACTGGCAAGGCCGGCATCCACGCCGATTTTCCGGAGAGTTCACCATCGAGGTGCCTCGCGAAATGGCCTGGGTCAAAGTCGAGACCGATGGCGGCAGTGTTGACGCGACCGGAGTGTCCGGGCGGCTTGACGCGGAAAGTGGAGGCGGAGGCATTCGCATCGACGACATCGGCGGTGTGGTCAACGCGGAAACCGGTGGCGGCCCGATTGATGTCGGCACAACCAGCGGAGATCTCGGTCTGCACACCGGCGGCGGTTCGATCGTCGTGCGTCACGCCAATGGCAAGGTAATCGCGGAAACCGGCGGCGGCAGCATCGAAATCCAGTCCGGAACTCAGGGAGCCATAATTGAAACTGGGGGTGGCAATATCAATGTCCGGCAGTGCAACGGAAGAGTAAAAGCTTCTACCGGCGGCGGAAATATTGACCTCGGAGACATCGGCGGCCCGGTCGATATCGATACAGGCGGCGGCAGCATCCGGCTCACTTCCGCCAAAGGGCCGGTGCGCGCACAGACTGGCGGCGGTGGCATTGAGCTTTACGGAGTGCCTTCGGCACGTGCCGAAACCGGCGCAGGCGGAATCACGGTGAAGTTGGTGAATGCAGGTGGCGAGCGTAACGACTCCGTGCTGGAAACTTCGGCGGGCGATATTACGGTTTACATCGCATCCGATGTTGCGGTCAACGTGCGCGCCAATGTGGATATGGGAAACGGACACCGCATCACCTCTGACTTTCCCGACATTCACATCAGCAGCGAAGGCGATCAGTGGGGGCCCAAGACTCTGTCCGCGGAAGGCAAGCTGAACGGCGGAGGCCCGCTCCTGAAAGTTCGCACCACGACGGGCGATATTCATTTCAAAAGGCAGTGATAAGTGATCAGTGGGCAGCGGTCAGTTAAAAGCGCCATGAGATAAAGGGTCTACTGGTTCCCTGACCGCTAGCCACTAACTTTAGAGGAGTTCGACCATGCGTAAATACGTTCTCACAGTCCTCGCGGTATTGCCGCTTCTGATTACCTTATCGCACGCGGCGCAGTCGTGGTCAGTCGATCCGCAGCCCGCCCCCTTCGGAATCCCCAGCGAGGAATCGGGCACCAGCGCATATCTCGGTGTCGATGTTTCTGACGTCACCACCGAGCGCCTGGAGACTCTGAAGCTCAAGGAAGAAAAAGGCGTCGAAGTCACGATGGTCGACCAGGATGCTCCCGCAGGTAAGGCTGGCCTCAAAGAGCATGATGTAATTCTGACCATGAATGGCGAGCCCATAGAGAGTGGAGCGCAACTGCGGCGCATGATCCATGAAACTCCCGCAGGCAGGCTCGTCACTCTTGGCGTCAGCCGCGACGGCCAGTCGCTGACCATTAAGGTTCAGCTAGGTGATCGTCACAAGGAATTTTCCTATATCGCGCCGAAGGCCAAGGAATTTCACTTCGAGATTCCGCCTATACCCGCCATGCAGTTCGAAATGCCCGAGATGAACTTTGTCGTTGTGCATTCTTCCGTCCGCAGCGGCTTGATGGTCGAAAACATGACTGCGCAACTGGGAGAGTTCTTCGGCGTTAAGAACGGCAGTGGGGTGTTAATTCGCTCGGTGGAAAAAGGCAGCCGCGCTGAAAAGGCCGGCTTCCGGGCAGGCGATGTGGTGGTCAAAGTGAACGGCCAGCCGGTTCGTGACACCAGCGACTTCACTCATGCGTTGCGTTCGGGCAGCGGCCCTGTCAGCATCAGCGTCATGCGGGACAAGAAAGAGCAGAATCTGAACCTGGAGTTGCCAGACCGCAAGGACTCCGGAGAAATAATTGAAGAGAGTTTCGAAGATTCTGATCTCGATGCCTCGACGGAAGTGGAACTCAGCACACTGAATGAAGAAATCGCCAGGCTTCGTCCACAGATGGAACTGGTTAACGAAGAGACCCGCAAAGCCTCGGGCGAAGTGCGAAAGACCCTCTGCGATCAGCAGAAACAATTGAAGCAGCAGGCTGAAAAAATGAAGAAAGAGATAGAACCGCAGGTGCGGGAAAAGCTGAAGCATGACCAGGAAAGACTCAAGATTGAACTGGAAAAACTAGAACGCGAGCGGCGAAGACAGTGGTTGGATATCTAACGAACCATAGCGCCAACTGAAAGCCTAATTCCTGGGAGAAGCGCTCCGTGCCAGTGGCGCAGCTGCAACTCTGTTCCGCCCATCTTGCTTGGCGCAATAGAGTCCGTTGTCGGCAGCCCTGACGAGTTCATCGCGTGTGGTTCCATGTTCCGGAAACGCTGCCACTCCGGCGCTAATCGTCACGGTTCGCGGCACTCCCGGAAACTGCCAGGTCTCGACAATTTTTCGCAGTTTATCGGCCACGCCCATGGCGTGCTGCACGCTGGTCTGGGTCAGTAGGATTCCGAATTCTTCCCCGCCATAACGGCACACCACGTCGATCTTCCGCAGTTGTTGATGAAATAACGATGAAACCTGCCGCAGCACTTCGTCGCCGAGCAGATGCCCAAACTCATCGTTTAAAAGCTTGAAATGGTCAATATCCGCCATGATCACGGCCATGCCGTTTCCGTACCGGCGGGCGCGTTCGATCTCTTCCATAATCCGCAATTCAAAAAAGCGCCGGTTGAATATGCCGGTAAGGCCGTCGAGATAAGCCAGTTGTTTCACCCGCTCGACATAGTGAGCGTTTTGAATGGAAGTGGCGCAGATATCGGCGACCGACTCCAGTGAGCGCAATTCTGTTTCGCGGAAGGCGTTAGGTTTCGCGCTGTCGAGAACCAGCACCCCAAGGGTCTGTCCAAAGGACACCAACGGAATACACATGCGCGATGCCGACTCGGCCAGATAACGGCACTCGGAGCCCGAAAAGTCTTTTTCGATAAGGGTGCTGCCGCTGACTAGAATTTGCGACCAGGGCTCTCGGTTTGTGGAAAACCGTCCGCCGTCCGGAATTTGCGGAGTCAGCGTGCCGTGGTGGGCGCGCAGTACCAAGTCGCCTTCTTCGCGAAGCAGCAGCGAAACGTGCGAAACCTGAAATGCCTGCTGAATCAGGCAACAAACCCGTGATGCCAATTGCTCCAGGTCCAGAACGGCTGTGCTCTGCTGGGCGATGTCGTTAATCGCCTCCAATTGGCGCGCGCGTTGCTGTTCCAGCGAATAAAGGCGCGCGTTCTGCAACGCCATCGAAGCCTGGGTAGAGAATAGAGTCAACAGTTCGATGGTGTCATTATCAAAATAGTTGACACGATCGCTTTGACAGTCGAGCACACCCACCACTTCATCCCTTACCATCAGCGGTATGGCCAGTTCCGAGCGGGTGGCTTTGGTGGAACAAAGGTAATTCGGATCCTTGCTGACATCAGGCGCGTATATAGGCTGTTTTTTGAGAGCGGCGACGCCGTTCAATCCCTTGCCTACATCGAGACGGAACTGGTCCGCACCCTCATCCCACCCAATCTGTGAGCGCACAAACAACTGCTGGGCTTCCTGGTCGAGCAACAGGATAGCCACGTTCTGCAAATGAAAATAGTCGCGCGCAATCGCCAAAATCCGCTGCAACACCTCGTCTAAATCGAAGGTGGAAAGCAGGGCCTGGCCTGCGTCGTAAAGGACCGCAATCTTCGCCATCTATAAAGGAAGTTTAACGTCGAGTGTGCAATTACCCTACGTTCCGAAAGTAACCTCGGCGCAGACCACCTTGGCGCGACCTATTTCCACCTCCGCGCCGTGCGGATCAGCCCGTAGGCCACCAGGCAAAACCAGAAATCCAGCACAACTCCTAGGTCTAGGCGGAAAGGATGGTGCCGTGCTATTGGCGGCAAGGAAGGAGCAATCACGAAGTAAACCACGTTTCCCAGCACCACTGCCAGGAAAGCCTGCAGCAGATTAACTATCACCCCTGATTTAGACACCGCCTTATCCTCACTGGTTGCCGGGCGCGAACAACGAGTCGCCTCGCTTTTGCTAACATTCCTGCTGGAGTATCTTTCTGTACTTCGGCCATGCTCGAACTGTCCACTCCGGTGCAATATGTGAAGGGCATTGGCCCGCGCATCGCGGAAATTCTCGCGGGCAAGGGCATTCATACTGTCGACGATCTTCTGCATTATCTGCCATTTCGCTACGAGGGCCGCCTGAATCCGCGCGGCATTTCGGAACTGCGCGCCGGAGAAATGGCGACCGTTATCGGGGAAGTCCGCAACTCGGGATTATTTCGCACCCGCCGCATGCCCATCTTCCAGCTTACTGTTGGCCAGGGACGCAACCGCTTACAATGCCTCTGGTTTCACGGAGCCTATCTCCACGACAAGTTCAAAGCTGGCCAGATGATCGCACTTTATGGCAAGGTAGAGCAGGATCAGCGCTCGCGCGAGTTGCAGATCATCCAGCCGCAGTTTGAAATTCTTGGCGATCCCGCAGAATCTGGTGGTGGAGCGGAGAAAAAAGCCGCAGAGTCTCTCGAAATCGGCCGGATCGTTCCCATCTACGAATCTATTGGCCAGCTTACCCCGCGCTTTTTCCGGCGCATCATTCGCACTGCTCTGGAAGATTTGAACCCTGGACTACCCGAGCCGATTCCGGCTGCTGTAAGGAGCCGTCTCGGGCTGATTTCCCCGCGCGAAGCCTTGTGGAATGTGCATTGGCCTGAGCCAGGCGAAAGCTTTGAAGATTTGCAATCATCGCGCACGCCGGCTCACATTCGCATGATTTTCGACGAGTTGTTTTTCGTGGAACTCGGTCTGGAACTGAAACGGCGTGAGCAAAAGGCGCAAACTGGAATTGCGTTTCAACTGGACAGTCGCGTGCGCAGCGCAATTAAGAAAATCCTTCCCTTTCATCCGACGCAGGCGCAAAAGCGAGTACTCAAGGAAATCGCCGCCGACATGGAGAAACCTTATCCCATGCGCCGTTTGCTGCAAGGAGACGTTGGATCAGGCAAGACAATCGTAAGTTTCGAAGCGGCGATCATCGCCATTGAAAATGGCTTCCAGGTCGCACTGATGGCTCCCACGGAAATTCTGGCGCAGCAGCACTACTTTTCGGCGCGACAGATTTTGGAGCGCGCCCGATATCGCATTGTGCTGTTAACCGGATCTCTCGAAAGCGATCGCAAGCGCGAGGTTTGCCGTCACATCGCGCAAGGCAATGCGCAACTCGTCATCGGCACACATGCCCTGCTCGAAGAAAGAGTCGAGTTTGCGCGGCTGGGGCTGGTTGTTGTTGACGAGCAGCATCGTTTCGGAGTCATGCAGCGATTAAAACTCATGAGGAAATCAGCGGACACTGATGGATCCGGCGAGGCCCCGCGCCGAGAAATCGCTTCGACTCCAATCGGTGAGCCGGATGTGTTGGTCATGACAGCGACTCCGATTCCGCGAACTCTGGCGCTGACGTTATACGGAGATTTGGACCTCAGCGTTCTCGATGAGTTGCCGCCGGGCCGCACGCCGATTGTCACCAGGCGCGTGTCCGATGAGCTTTCGCCCAAGGTGTGGGACTTCCTCCGCAAGCAGGTGGCCGCGGGACACCAGGCATACGTCGTATATCCCGTGATCGAAGAGAACGCGGAGACGGAACTAAAGGCGGCGATCAAGATGTACCGCGAACTGAGCGGGAATATTTTTGCTGACCTGAAAGTCGGGCTGCTGCATGGTCGGCTCGACGTTGCCTTGAAGGAGCAGGTCATGCGCATGTTTCAGAAAAATGAGTTGCAGATTCTGGTCGCAACCACCGTGATCGAAGTTGGCGTCGACGTGCCCAACGCGACGGTGATGGTAATCGAACATGCCGAACGTTTCGGCTTGTCGCAATTACACCAGTTGCGCGGACGCATCGGGCGCGGGGCGGCGAAATCCTATTGCATCCTGATGACCGGCGGAAAAGTAACCGAAGAAGGCGAACGCCGTCTCGATGCGATGGTGAAGACGAGCGACGGATTCAAGATTGCCGAACTCGACCTTGAACTGCGCGGTCCGGGAGAATTCTTCGGGACTCGGCAGGCGGGCATGCCAGATTTTCGCGTTGCCAACATCATTCGCGATCGGCAACTACTCGAAGCCGCAAAGCAAGAAGCTGCCGCCGTCGTGTCGGAATCCGACACCGAAATCTCCGCGGAAGAAATAAGCCGCGCGCTTGTCCACATGCGAACTCGTTGGAAGCATACATACGGACTGGTGGAAGTCGGCTGAGTTTGCCTGCCTAACTTTAATTCTGATCTCCCGCTCCGTGGCTGCCTTTGCAAATCTTGCAGAATGTTGGCGGAAGAGTGTTGTCGACGCGATGCCGCACGGGCTTGAGTGTATGCAGATCGGCGAACATCGCATGGAGATCGTTATCGGTCATGCCGCGCAGCATACCCCAGGGCATGATCGGATTGAGCGCTCGCACGCCGACTTTCCCTGTACGCAACACCTCAAAGAAAATTTTCTCATCGTAATATCCGATGCCGGAAGGATCGGGTGTAATGTTCGCGCTCGTCAAAGTTCCGAACGGACCCTTGAATTCCGACCCGCCCGCGAAGGCCAATCCTGGCAAGGGCTGCCCTTTCTGCTGTGGCGTGTGACAATCCGCGCAACCGGAGATTCGCACTAAGTAAGTTCCATATGCCGCACTTGTATCGTGCGTCAACGAAGCGACCACGGTTTCCACGGGCTCTGGCGCGCTGCGAATTAGATATTTCACTGGGAATATGATCTCAGTGCTTGGCAGAGAATTTCTCACTGGGGCGAGCGAACGAAGGTAGACGACTACCGATGCCAGATCCTCATCCGACATCGCCCGGAAATTTTCGTAGGGCATCAGCGGAAATAAGGCTCTGCCATCGTGCGCAATCCCTTCGCGAATACCGCGGGCAAGCTGGTCGTCGCTCCATGTTCCAGCGCCGGTTTCGGCGTCAGGCGTGATGTTGGGTGCGACGATTCTGCCGGGAAGGCCATCCAACGGAAACACATCGCCCGCGCCCAACTTGCCTTCCAGTGCCGGCGCTCCTGGAGCTTTCCAATCGTGCGGGCTGTGGCAAAACATACAGCCCGAGACGGAATTAGCCAGGTAGTTTCCGCGAACCAACCTTTCCGGAGTGACTTCAAACTTGCGGTCGTTGAGTACCCTCGTCCGTGGGCCAATGAACGGCCGCCAGCCAATCGTCGCACTGACGGCAACCGCCAGGATCACTGCGACGCTTGCGACCATAAAAAGCGAAATTCTCCAAAAGCGTTTCATTACGTACGCCTCTTCGTCCCAAGTACACGGACCGGTGAGAACAAGGTTGGTCCGGTTGCAGAATTGGTGGGAATTCTAGGGTACTCCGACTGAAGGCTCAAGAGGCAGGTCGAACTGATAAAATCGAAACGATGGCAGGTACGTCTCAACTGATCCAGATCGATCTCGCGGCGCCGGTGAGGCTGCCGAAGCCGGAATGGTTGCGGGCAAAAGCTCCGGTCGGCGAGAACTTTCACAATCTGAAAAAGCTGGCGCGCGGATTGGGCTTGCATACGGTGTGCGAGTCGGCGCAATGCCCAAACATCGGGGAGTGCTGGAACCACCGCACGGCGACGTTCATGCTTCTCGGCGATATCTGCACGCGGCGTTGCGGCTTCTGTGCCGTGCCCAAGGGGAAACCCGCGCCCATCGATTGGGATGAACCGCGCCGCGTGGCCGAAGCGGTTGCGACTTTGGGCTTGAAACACGCCGTCGTGACTAGCGTGAATCGCGACGATGACAACATTGGCGGCGCTCGCGTATTCGCCGAGACGATCCGCGAGATTCGCGCACTGATTCCGGATTGCCGCATCGAAGTGCTCATCCCTGATTTTCAAGGAATGGATGAGGCGCTCAAAATCGTACTCGACGCTCGGCCGGATGTTCTGAATCACAATACCGAAACTGTTCCCCGGCTTTATCGCACCGTGCGATCCGGCGCGCGCTATCAGCGCACTCTCGACCTTCTGGCCAACGCCAAGAGGTTTTCCCCCGGCATGGTCACCAAGAGCGGTGTGATGGCCGGCCTCGGCGAAACGTCGGCGGAACTGATTGAAGTCTTTCGCGACCTCGGTACCCGGGGCGTCGACATTCTTACGGTTGGCCAATATTTACGCCCTTCCAAAGATCATTTGCCGATCGCGCGCTTCTACACTCCGGCGGAATTCAACTACCTGCGCGACGAGGCTTTGCGGTTTGGTTTCCGCCATGTCGAATCTGGTCCCATGGTGCGCTCCAGTTACCACGCGCACGAGCAGGCGGAATCAACCGCTGCACCGCGGACGGTATCCTAGCTTGCGCCGGGTTGGCTATTTCTCCTCTCAATCTTTTCTTCCACGACGGAGGTTCATCACAACGTGGTGAGCGTTCTGCTCGTGGTGCTGGGATTCTTTGCCGGATTGCTGGGCGCCCTCACCGGCATCGGCGGCGGCGTTCTGCTCACGCCGATTCTCGCACTGCACTTCGGCATCCCCATTCGCCAGGCCATCGGCACGAGCCTGATCGCGGTCATTACTACTTCAGCTGCAAGCTCTTCCGTTCATTTGCAGCGGCACACTACCGATATTCGCCTCGGCATGACGCTCGAACTCGCAACCGCTCTGGGCGCAGCGGTCACCGCGTATCTGGTCGGCTACTTCAACCGCAACGCGCTTGAAGCTTTGTTCGCGGCGTTTCTGCTTTACAGTTCATTCACGATTGTGCGGCGCCGCGGTAAAGTGAAACCGGCAGATGCTCTCGCGCCTACGGCAAATGTTAGTCAAAACGGCGAACAAAATGGCGGGCAGCTTGCCATCCCTCCTTACGAGCCGCAGCGCTATCCGCTCGGCCTGGCTATGTCGCTGGTGGCGGGCGCGCTCTCTGGATTGCTTGGCATTGGCGGCGGTCCGATTAAAGTTCCACTGATGTATATCTTCATGAAAGTTCCGCTGATGGTTGCGACAGCGACTTCTAACTTCATGATCGGCGTTACGGCCGCGGCCAGCGCCATCGTCTACTACCGGCGCGGCGACATTCTGGTTGAAGTTGCCGCTCCGCTTGCCGTCGGCGTGTTCATGGGATCGCTGCTGGGAGCGCGCATTGCGCCGCGCATTCGCACGCGTTACGTTGTGGTTCTGCTGGTCGGCATCATGCTTTATCTGGCTGTGCGCCTGCTCATTCATCTCTATCACGGAGGATTTTCATGAGCCAGGTGCGCGAACCTGAATTCGACCGGGTAGTAGCGATGGTGCTGCGCATCGGCGCCTTCAGTTGCTTCTTCGTCATGCTCGCCGGCCTGATCGATGGCTTAATCATCAAGGGCCATATCGCCGCAGACATTGAACGCGCCGGGGTGCTGCTCATGCTGGCCACGCCTGCGGTGCGCGTGCTGGTCGCCTGCATCCTCTTCTTCCGCGAGAACGATCGCAAGTATGGATTCATCTCGCTCGGCGTGCTGGTGATCCTGCTGCTGGGCGGGTTGTTTGGAATCGGGGAACACTGAAGACAGTTGTACTCTCCGCCGGGTGCCCCATTTCTCGCGTTCTTTGCGAGAAGTGGGCACCGCGGACGTCAATTCTTTGGTCATTCGGTGGGGCCGGACTCATGGGTTCCCTGGAGCTTGCGGCAACAGAGCAGGTTTCTCCACCCACCGTCGCTCAACTCGGTCGAAATGACAAATTTTTCTGGGACTACTTCATTTGATCGAGAATCGATCCTACGATCCCTCCCACCACGCCACTCTGGACATTCTCTCTTCTGGTTTCCCGCGGCATGTATTCGGCTAGAGCGTGGGCGAGTTTCGCGATAGGCAGCGTTTGCAGCCAGATTCTTCCGGGGCCCGTGAGAGCAGCGAGGAAAATGCCGTCACCGCCAAAGATCATGTTTTTGATGCCCGGGACAGTGGTGATTTGAAACGAGACGCTGGATTGAAACGCTCCAACATGGCCGGGATGAACACGTAAGGTTTCGCCGGGCTGGAGATCGCGGACGACCAGTTCGCCGGAAAGTTCGAGCCAGGCCATGCCTTGTCCGGTGGCACGCTGAAGCAGGAAGCCATCGCCGCCGAAGATTCCCGCGCCGAGCGATTGCTGGAAGCCGACACCAATTTGAATTTGCGGAGTGCCGCAGAGAAAACCGTGACGGTGAATCATGTACTCGTGCCCCGGTGAGACTTCGACAGGAACGATGTGGCCGGGAAGCTTGGTAGCGAAAGCTAGTTCACCGGGCCCGCCAATGGCGCGATACTCGGTCATGAAGATCGATCCGCCGCCAGCCACGCGCTTGAGCACGCCGAAAAGACCACCACCGCCGCCGAACTGAGTATGCGTGGTCATTTGGATCGAACTGGACATCCAGGAAAGTTCACCGGCTTCGGAGATGATGGAGTCGTTCGGATCGAGGATCAATTCGAGAACAGGCATGGTGGTGCCGGTGATGCGGGTCTGCATGGCGGAATCCTTTGAATGAAGGCGGTTGATGTGGGCTCAACGAAGTGACGGTGCGTCAAGCCCGTAAGCCTAAGCAGTATACATTTCCAGGCGACGTCGACGTAGTGTTTCGAGTTGTCGTTTTCAACCTCGATTTCAAACCCAGATGACGAGGCCATCCCACCCTTTTCCTGCCGACAACTTCCACAACTGAGGCTGCCCCGGTACCGATGAACATCGGTTTCCGCAGCCGAAATCCCCGGCCCATCGGTAAGGCTCATGGCAGGCTCTGGAGAAAACCGCGCAGACCGGGGCAGCCTCAGTTGGGATAGCGTCAGCAAGGAAAGGCGGGCCAACCGGCCGTCCCTTGAGTGTCAAAAGAAATTTAGCCTGGGCCAACCGCTCTGCTGTTGCCTGTTGTTCAGTGTAAAATTTCAACCGTATGATACGGCTACCAATGAGGCTAAATGAACGGCTGTCGCGCGTTCCTGCGCTTCACGGGCTAGTTCTTACCACCGCAGCAAATTGCGCCCAAATTTACGACGATCATCCCACGTTCTTTCCAGAGTATACGGATCACGCGACACGACACGTCGAATCCGTACTGATGACCGCCGATGCACTAATTTCCGATACCGCCTACTCAGTAAAGTCAGGGGTCACACCGGTCGAACTCCTTAGCCCTCAAGATGCAGCGGCTCTCGCTGTTTCAGTATTTTTGCACGATATAGGCATGCACTTGACGTTCGACGGCTTCATGACCCTAGTTGAGCAAAGAAGCGAAGACTGCCGAGACAATAGTGAACTATTTTTTACGAGCCGGTGCGACATACAGGACATCGGACGAGTGGAAAGATAAACACACAGTAGGTGGCAGGGGCCAGAAGAGTAGAGTTCTGCGCTCGGGTCGCTTCGGAATTGGAGTCCTGGCAGCGTTTCTGCTAGGCGATGAGTTAAATGTGGAAACCCGCCATCTGCTTGCTCCTGCGTCGGAAGGGATCAGGTTCTCGGCGAGGTTGGACACTCAGGAAATTGAGCTCAAGCGTGCAAGTTGTGTTGCTGGTACAGTCGTGCGCGTTAAGCTGCGCCAGAAAGCGGCTGAACAGATTGTCGGCGCACTCCGTGGTGGCACAAGAGATTTTCGCAAGTTGCCTTTGGCTACCTCCTCCGGGATCCCAGACTCCGGCTAACCGTAAATAAAAGCGAGGTGCGAAGAGGTCAATTCTGGCCATCCCAAAGCGAGCCGCTTCCACCTGGCTGGCATCGACTGCCGATCAAGGAATTTACGGACGTGCAGTGGTCATACCCCAAGAACAATGTCATTATCATCAGAGATCGATCTAGAGTTGCCTTGAACGGGATTGCATTGACCGCGCAAGCCTATCAGACCCAAGACTTGGGAGGTGGCCTCCATCTCTCTCTCCCCGATGTTTCGGTTTTCGACCCGGATGGGCGTCTTGGAGTAACGCTTGACCGAAGCGGGCTGACTGACGGCCTTCCCTTCGAGGGCGAATTGTTTGAGGACGTTACGCGGGAACTTATAGCGCGCTTACTGCTTCTCCCGGAAGCCAATGTGACACGACGCTTTGAGCATCCCGGTATATTGCACTGGCTCACCCTCGCACGCTCGAAGTACGGCTACTCAGTTGTTCATCCAGCATTTCTGCAAAATCAGAGCTGGCGTGCCTTAATGGTATCTGGTCCCTTTCATTCGGAGTGGACTGAGATTGTCAACATGCTACCGAGGACTTTAAATTCCTGCGTGATACATGATTTCTACGCTAATAGTAAAGCTCAGGAGTACGTTGCTCTGAATAGGGATAGAAACCGTTGGGCAGACGGCTTACGAGTAACGCGCGGGCGTGTTTTTTTGCATGATGCCGTCCGAAAGAAATGGCCTAATAACCGAAATTCGAGAAAGTGGACGAAAGTTACTCCGGAATGGAAAGGATCAAGTTGGATATCACTTGTGAACGGCGAATTTGAAGAACCATTAGTCAAACCAGATCTCCTTGAGGCAGCTCTAGAGAAGGGCGGCGCATCCTTGGCTGTTGAGTATCGGATTGATGGGATCTCGTCACCGGCCCCAGAGCGGCAATCGCTCTGGACACTTGTTCAACGCTATTTCGGGGTTTCCCCGTGGATCCCGTATGCTCTCAACCATCGTCGCCGCCACTTCGCTAAAGCGTTTAAAGAACTCAAAAGTTACATGAATATTGGCGTTGAACCTGATTCCTCAAAGAATCCGGGAAGAACGACCGTCTGAATTCAAAACATAACTTGGGACAGGAACATTTGAAAAATTGATTCTGCCCATTTCCTACAAATTATTTTCCGACTGGAGAAAGTATGCCCGGGTGCAAAAGATCGTTCATGGAGCTTCTAATCGGCCGGTTGGCCCACTTTTTTCCTGCTGACACTACCGCAACTGAGGCGCCTCGGTCTGCGCGGGGTTCGCAGGCCGGGGATTTCGGCTGCGTACCCGCACGTGAACTAAACAGGGAGGAAACCACCACTTTCAACTCTATCTTCCCCCTGTCCGTTTCTTCCCCTCCATCACACTCTTCTCAATACCCGGTTGATCCGCGTCTGGTACCCCGGACCCTTCGACTTGAACCAGTCCACCACTTCCGTATCGATACGCAACGAAATTCTCAGCTTGCGCGGACGGTTCCAGCGCGGCTCCGCCCCCGTCGCCTCATCCGCCAGCAACAACAGTTCGTCTTCCACGGACGCTTGTAGGTCGCCAACCCTCCCCGGCCGCAGTCTAGGCAACGACCGCGGCTTCCGCCGCTTTGTTTTCTTACCTTTGGCTGTCATCACGCTATCGTACATCCGAAACCGTCATGACGTTGTGTTCGCGCGCGAACACGGGAGCGGTATGAAAACAAGAATAGGAATCGAGGGGGCCGACGACGACCCTCCCCCGCTTGCCCCGCCGCGGCTGACTGTGAAAAACTTATTGCAGACAAGTCTTCGCGACTCATGCCTGAAAAGAAAACACTCTTCGAAAAGATTTGGGACGCGCACCTGGTGGCCGAGCCAGCGGGGCGGTCGCCGATTCTTTATATCGATCTGCATCTGGTGCATGAGGTGACTTCGCCGCAGGCATTTGATGGGCTACGCGCTGCAGGCAGGAAGGTACGACAGACCGCCCGCACGGTGGCCACCGTCGACCACAACATTCCTACCGAGCCGCGGGGAACTCCCATCACCGACGCAATTGCCGCCAAGCAAATTGAGGCGCTGCAGAAAAACTGCAAAGAATTTGGCGTGCGGCTGTTTGATATGGATTCGCCGGATCAGGGAATCGTCCATGTGATTGGCCCGGAGTTGGGACTCACGCAGCCAGGCATGACGATTGTTTGCGGCGACAGCCACACCAGCACCCATGGAGCGTTTGGCGCATTGGCGTTCGGCATAGGAACGTCGGAGGTGGAGCACGTTCTGGCAACACAGTGCCTGGCGCAGCAGAAGCCCAGGACGATGAAGATTGAGGTGCGTGGGCGGCTGGCGCAAGGCGTTGGAGCGAAGGATCTGGCGTTGGGAATCATTGGGCAGATTGGAACCGATGGCGCGACGGGGCATGTGATTGAATACGCGGGCGAGGCAGTGCGAGCGCTTTCGATGGAAGCACGCATGACGCTGTGCAACATGAGTATTGAAGCGGGAGCGCGCGCGGGAATGATTGCGCCGGACGAGACCACATTCGCGTATGTGAAGGGCAAGCGGTTCGCTCCGCAGGAAACTGAATGGGAAAGCGCGGTAGAACGCTGGCGCGGTTTGCCGACAGAAGACGATGCGCGGTTCGACAAAGTGATTGAGATTGATGCATCGCAGCTTTCGCCGTTTGTGACCTGGGGAACGAATCCGGGGATGGTTGTGCCGGTGACGGGTAGCGTGCCGGAGATTGCAGGCTCGACGACTGCTGATCGCAATGCGACTGAGTTGGCTTTGCAGTATATGGGATTGGAGCCGGGGAAGCGCATTGAAGAGATCGGCGTGGACCGCGTATTTATAGGATCGTGTACGAACTCGCGCATTGAGGATTTACGCGCAGCGGCACAGGTGGCGCGGGGACATCGGGTGAGTCCGAAGGTGCGCGCGATGGTGGTGCCGGGATCGCAGGCGATCAAGCGCGCCGCGGAGCAGGAAGGATTGGACCGGATTTTCTTGGACGCGGGGTTTGAGTGGCGCGAATCGGGATGCTCGATGTGTCTGGGAATGAATCCCGACATTCTGCAGCCTGGCGAGAGATGCGCTTCGACCAGCAATCGGAATTTTGAAGGGCGGCAGGGGCGCGGTGGAAGAACGCATCTGGTGAGTCCGATGATGGCGGCGGCGGCGGCCATTGCGGGGCATTTTACGGATATCCGGAATTGGAAGTTTCAGTAAAGGGTTGGCGGCGCTTTGTGACGTAGCACCGCACGCCAGATTCTTCGCTCCGCCTGAAAAACGTCTGCACTCAAAAATGACGCCACAGAGTCGCTTCAGGAAGAGGAATTCTCAATGAATCCGTTTCGCGTGCATCGCGGTTTGGTGGCGCCCCTCGACCGCGTCAATGTCGATACCGACCAGATTATTCCCAAGCAATTTTTGAAGCGGATTGAGCGCACCGGCTTTGGCCAGTTTGTTTTTTTTGACTGGCGATTTGGCGCGGATGGAAAAAAGAATCCCGAATTCGTTCTGCATCAGCCGCGCTACGCGGGTGCGAGCATTCTGGTTGCCGGAAAGAATTTTGGCTGCGGGTCTTCACGGGAGCACGCGGTTTGGGCTCTTGCGGACTTCGGCTTTCGTGCGGTTATTTCTTCTTCGTTTGCCGACATCTTCGCTAACAACTGCACCAAGAACGGATTCCTCGCGGTTCGTCTCACCGACGATGAAGTTTCGGAATTGATGCGGCGCACGAACGAACTCGAAAAATATCAACTAACGATTGACCTGGAACGATGCGAGGTGCGCGACGATCACGGGTTCCAGGCCAAGTTCGACATCGACGATTTTGTTCGCCGTTGCCTGCTCGAAGGACTGGATGACATTGGCCTAACGTTGCAGCATGAAGCCAATATCTCTGCCTACGAAGCCCGACACCCACAGCCCGCTTCCCTTCAGCAACCCTAAGACTTTTCTTATTAGCCCGCGGGGCGTCATGGGAGTAAAGATTTGTAAAACATTCGCCCCGCCCTTGACCGCTTGAGGGTGCGAAGTGGATGCTGAATAGGTAGAATTCTACTGATGTAGTTGCTTTCCAGACCCAACTGGAACCGTTGCGGGCGGGAGGTCGCCTCTGCTGACAATTCCGCATTCCCGGACCAAAGTTACCGCAACCGAGTTCAAAATGTACACGTCTAATAGCAGAGTCTCCAGTGGTCGGAGTAGTGCAAAGCATGCGTACCGGACTAATTCCTTGAAAAAAAGCCTATCAGTCTTTTCTCCGCAGAATGTTGTCTCTGGGGTGCGCATGCCGCACCTTTCACTGGCCTTCATCTTGTCCGCTCTCTTTCTGTTTCTCTCGGCGTGCAGTGGCGGCGAATCGAAGCAACAAAAGGCGCAGGCTGCCGCGCCGCGAGCGGTTTCCGTCGCGGTGTCTCCGGTCCAGAAGCAGGACATACCGGTTTATCTGGCCGGGCTGGGATCGGTTACGGCGTTCAACACGGCGAACATCAAGAGCCGGGTCGACGGGCAGATCATGCAGGTGAACTTCAAAGAAGGGCAGAACGTGAAGGAGGGCGATCTGCTGATCGTGATCGATCCGCGTCCCTATCAAGCTCAGTTGGATCAGATGCAGGCGCAGTTATTCCGCGACCAGGCAACGTTGCGCGACGCCAAGCTGAACCTGGACCGCTACACCACGCTGATTCCTTCGGGCAGCATCGCGCAGCAGCAGGTGGACACGCAGAAAGCGACGGTCGATCAGTTGGACGGCACCGTGCGCACCGACCAGGCACAAATTGAAACCGCCAAGTTGCAGATCGTCTATTGCCACATCACGGCTCCGTTCAACGGCCGCGTGGGGCTGCGGCAAGTGGATCCGGGAAATATCGTTCACGCCGCCGATACAACTCCGATGCTGATCCTCACGCAGTTGCAGCCGATTGCCGTCATTTTCACGCTCCCGGAGGACCTGTTGCCCAGCGTTGCGCAACACATGAAGAACTCGACGCTGCAAGTCGACGCTCTGAGCCGTGACGATCAAACTAAACTTGCGACGGGAAAGTTGCAGACGATCGACAACCAGATTGATCAGACCACGGGCACAGCGAAGCTCAAGGCCGTGTTTGACAACAAGGACAACCAGCTCTGGCCGAACCAGTTCGTGAACATCAATCTGCTGTTAGAAACCCGCAAGAACATCACGGTTTTGCCAACAGCGGCCATTCTGCGCGGACCGCAGGGCACGTTTGTATATTTGGTAAAGCCGGACAAGAGCGTGGAAGCACGTACCGTGACGATTTCTCTAACCCAAGGAGACACGACAGCGGTCAGCGCCGGCCTCAATCCAGGCGACACAGTTGTGACCGATGGCCAGGACAAGCTGCAGACCGGCAGTAAAATCGAGCCGCGAAATCCTACCCCCGCCAGCACATCCGGCGGTAAAACCCCAAGCGGCAACAACACGGACGGTTCAGGAACTCCTGCTTCATGAGTCCTTCACGCCTATTTATTCTTCGCCCGGTCGCCACCACATTGCTGATGGTGGGCGTGTTGATGGTGGGCTGGGTGGCGTTCATGCAGTTGCCCGTTTCCGCACTGCCCGAAGTTGACTATCCGACAATCCAGGTGGTGACGTTTTATCCCGGCGCCGATCCCGATGTGATGGCGTCTTCCGTCACTTCGCCGCTGGAGCGGCAATTTGGCCAGGTTCCCGGCCTCAGCCAGATGACCTCGACGAGTTCGTTTGGCAGTTCGGTCATCACGCTGCAATTCGGTCTCGACCAGAACATCGACGTGGAAGAGCAACAGGTGCAGGCCGCGATCAACGCAGCCCAGACCTTCTTGCCGACAGATCTTCCGAATCCACCGATTTATAACAAAGTGAACCCCGCGGATTCGCCGATTCTGACGCTGGCAATGACCTCGGACTCGTTGCCGCTCTCCAAAGTCGAGGATCTGGCGGACACCGCCCTGGCGCAGAAAATTTCGCAGTTGCCCGGCGTGGGTCTGGTTTCGATCAGCGGAGGCCAGAAACCGGCGGTACGGATTCAGGCCAATCCGACCGTGCTGGCGTCATATGGGCTGAGCCTCGAGGATGTTCGCACCGCCCTGGCGGCAGCCAATGTCGATCAGGCCAAGGGCGTCATTGACGGCTCGCGCCAGTCCTACACCATCGGCGATAACGACCAGTTAATTTCCAGCGTGCAGTACAAACCGATTGTCATCGCCTATCACAATGGCGCGCCGGTTCGGTTGAGTGATGTCGCCAATGTGATCGACGGCACGGAGAATAACCGACTGGCCGCGTGGATGAATCTGACTCCGGCGGTCATCGTAAACATACAACGGCAGCCTGGCGCGAACATTATCAGCGTCGTCGACAAAATCAAGAAACTGCTTCCACAATTGCAGGCGTCGCTGCCTTCCGCAGTCAAGATCCAAATCCTCACCGATCGCACCAACACCATTCGCGCTTCCGTTAAAGATGTGGAGTTCGAGTTGATGTTGACCATCGTGCTGGTGGTCATCGTTATTTTCTTCTTCCTGCGAAACCTGCGGGCCACGTTTATTCCCAGCGTGGCGGTCCCGTTGTCGATCGTGGGTACATTTGGCGTGATGTACCTGCTGGGCTACAGCCTGAACAATCTGACGCTCATGGCGCTGACTATTTCCACCGGCTTCGTGGTGGATGACGCCATCGTCATGATCGAAAACATAGACCGCTATCTGGAAGCCGGCGATTCCCCGCTGGATGCGGCGCTCAAAGGATCGGGTCAAATCGGCTTCACTATTATTTCGCTCACCGTCTCGCTGATTGCGGTGCTCATTCCGCTGTTGTTCATGGGCGACATTGTTGGACGATTATTCCGTGAGTTCGCCGTAACTTTGTCGGTCACGATTCTGGTCTCAGCCGCGGTTTCTTTGAGCCTGACGCCGATGATGAGCGCGAAACTGCTCAAGCACCGCAAGGAAGGTGAGAAGGGCCGTTTCTACGAGGTCACGGAAGAGTATTACAACAGGGTAATTGCGTTCTACGGGCGGACAGTGAAGTGGGTGCTGAAGCACCAGACCGCGACCCTGATGGTCACCTTCGGAACGCTGGTGCTGACACTGATTCTCTACGTGATCGTTCCCAAGGGATTTTTCCCGGTACAGGATACGGGAGTGATTCTTGGCATTTCAGAAGCGCCCGACAGTGTTTCGTTCGATGCGATGTCCGAGAGCCAGCAGGAACTGGCGAAGATCATTCTGAAAGACAAGGACGTTGAGAGCCTGTCGTCTTTCATCGGGGTCGACGGGACCAACACAACGCCGAACAGTGGCCGCATTCAGATCAATCTGAAACCTCGCGATGAACGCAGCGACGACGCTTCCGCGATTATCCGCCGCCTCCAGCCGGAGTTGACTCGAGTAGAAGGCATTATGCTCTACATGCAACCGGTGCAGGATTTGACCGTGGAAGACCGGGTGAGCCGAACACAGTTCCAATATTCGGTGGAAGATGCCGACGCGCAGGAACTGGCGCAATGGACGCCCAAGCTGGTGGACAAACTAAAAACACTGCCTGCGCTGCGTGACGTGGCCACCGACCAGCTCAACAATGGGCTGAAGGCGAACGTCACGATCGATCGCGACACCGCGTCTCGACTGGGAATTTTGCCTCAAGCCATCGATAACACGCTCTACGATGCCTATGGCCAGAGGCTTGTCTCGACTATTTTCACGCAACTGAATCAGTACCATGTTGTGCTCGAAGTCCTGCCAAGCTTCGCGACCAATCCCGACATGTTGAAAGACATTTACATCCGGCCCAGCAGCTCGACGCCGAATACGGGCGCGCCCACTGCCAATGCAGCCAGTGCGACAACGAGCGGTTCGCCGGTTCCGATGACCGCTTTCACGCACATCCAGTCGACGAGTACTTCCTTGGCCGTGAACCACCAGGGGCAGTTTCCCGTGGTAACGCTTTCCTTCAACCTGGCTCCGAATGCGTCTCTGGGTGACGCGACCAAGCAGATCCAGCAGGCGGAAACAGAGATTCAGTTGCCGCCGAGCATTCATACGGCCTTCCAGGGTACGGCGGCGGCCTTCCAGAACTCACTGGCGAGCGAACCTTTTCTGATTCTGGCGGCCGTGATTACCGTGTATATCGTTCTGGGAGTGCTGTATGAAAGCTACATTCACCCCATCACAATTCTTTCCACGCTGCCCTCAGCAGGTGTAGGGGCAATTCTGGCGCTGCAAGTCACGGGCAACGACCTGACGGTGGTCGCGCTCATAGGCATCATTCTGTTGATCGGCATCGTTAAGAAAAACGCCATTATGATGATCGACTTTGCCCTTGAGGCCGAGCGGGAAGAGCACAAGCCGCCCGAGGAGGCGATCTATCAGGCATGCCTGCTGCGCTTTCGTCCCATCATGATGACGACCATGGCGGCCCTGCTGGGTGGGTTGCCGCTGGCTTTGGGATCGGGGACCGGCGCGGAGCTTCGGCGGCCGTTGGGCATCACAATCGTTGGTGGATTGCTGCTAAGCCAGTTGCTCACTCTTTATACAACGCCCGTGGTCTATTTGTGGTTTGACCGGCTGGCGCAAAGATTCGAGAAATACAAAATTGGCAATCCGATTCCGCATGAAGCTGTATCCGGAGATGCACCCGGCGATTAGATCGGGTTATTAAGTATGAGCATTTCTGCTCCATTTATCCGGCGACCGATTGGCACTTCGCTGCTGGCGGCGGCGTTGTTGTTGTCGGGCATTCTTGCGTTCAATTTTCTGCCGGTGGCTTCGCTGCCCCGAGTGGATTTTCCCGTAATTCAAATAGGTGCTTCGCTGCCCGGAGCCGATCCGCAAACTATGGCATCGGCCGTTGCGACGCCGCTGGAGCGGCAGTTCGGGCGTATCTCCGGCGTGAACCAGATGACGTCGACGAGCCAACTGGGATCGACGAGCATCGTCTTGCAATTCGACCTGGACCGTAACATTGATGCCGCAGGCCGCGATGTGGAGGCTGCCATCAACGCGGCACGCAGCCAGCTTCCCGCGAACCTGCCGAGCAATCCAACCTACCGCAAAGCGAATCCCGCGGATGCGCCGATTCTGATTCTCGCGCTGACCTCCGACACGCAGACGGTGCCACAGATGTACGACGCGGCAGATTCGATCCTGTCGCAAAAACTCGCACAAGTGAGCGGAGTGGGGCAGGTCTTCGTCGGAGGTTCGGCACAGCCCGCGGTACGGGCGGAAGTGAATCCTACGTTGCTGAATAAGCTGGGCGTCGGCCTGGATACGGTAAGGAACGCCCTTAATGCGGCGAATGCCAACCTGGCTAAGGGTCAGACGGAAGACGCCACTCGCTCCTCTTCTTTCACTGACAACGATCAACTCTTCACTGCCGATCAATACCGGCCTTTGATCGTTTCTTATAACAACGGAGCGCCGGTACGCCTCGGAGATGTCGCCGACGTCCAGGATTCGGTCTCCGACGTTCGCAACATAGGACTGGCCAATGGCAAACCCAGCGTTCTGATCATCGTTTTTCGCCAGCCGGGCGCCAACATTATCGACACCGTCGACCGCGTCAGGACGTTGATGCCTTATTTGCAGTCGTCAATTTCTCCGGCCATCGCGCTGACAATCGCCATGGATCGAACAGTGACCGTGCGAGCGTCGGTCAAAGACATCGAGTTCACGCTGATCCTGTCGATCGTATTGGTGATCCTGGTGGTGTTCGCGTTTCTGCGTACGGTGCGCTCCACAATTATCCCCAGCATCGCCGTGCCGTTGTCTCTGGTGGGCACCTTCGGAGTGATGTATTTGCTGGGGTACAGCCTGGATAATTTATCGCTGATGGCTCTGGCTATTTCCACCGGCTTTGTGGTGGATGACGCCATTGTCGTTCTGGAAAACATCACCCGCTACGTCGAACATGGAATGGAACCGGTAAAGGCGGCGTTCAAGGGAGCAGAGGAGATCGGTTTCACAGTGATTTCGATGAGCGTGTCCCTGGTCGCGGTGTTCATTCCGCTGCTGCTGATGGGAGGGATTGTCGGCAGGCTTTTCCGCGAATTCGCAGTGACGTTGAGCATCGCGATCGGGCTCTCGCTGCTGGTTTCGCTCACGACCACTCCGACCATGTGCGCCAAGTTCCTGCGTCCCGTTACTGACGATTCCCACAACCGCTTTTACCGGGCCAGTGAATGGGTTTTCGACAAAATGCTGGATATCTACCGGAGGGCTCTTGGCGTGGCGTTGAGGTTCAGCTTTGTCACTTTGCTGGTGACGATTGGCGTGGCCTGCCTAAGCGTGTTTCTTTACATCAAGGTGCCCAAGGGATTTTTCCCGCAGCAGGATACGGGGCGGCTTTCCGGCTCAGTACAGGCGGCGCAGGACATTTCTTTTCAGGCGATGCGCGACAAAATGCAGCGCTACGTCACCATCGTGATGAAAGATCCGGCGGTGAGCACGATCGTGGGATTTGCCGGAGGAAACACCGTTTCGAACCAGGGACGTTTTTTCATCATGCTGAAGTCGCTGGAAGACCGGGGCGCCTGTAAGAACCTGCATTTCTGGCAGCGTTGCCCGCTGGTGACGGCCGACGATGTAATCAATCGCCTGCGCGGAAAGCTGGCCGTAGTACCGGGGGCTACATTGTATTTGCAGTCTGCGCAGGATTTGACCATCGGCGGGCGGCAAAGCAACGCGCAGTATCAGTACACGCTCCAGGGCGAGAACCTGAACGACTTAAATAATTGGGCTCCGCGACTGCTGCAAGCCATGCGCAAGCTGCCGGAGTTGAAAGACGTAAACACGGACCAACAGGATCAAGGACTCGAGGCGCAACTGGTGATCGACCGCGACACAGCCAGCCGGCTGGGCGTGGCGGCGCAGGACATCGATAACGCGCTCTATGACGCGTTCGGACAGCGTCAGGTTTCCACCATGTATCGCCCGCTGAACCAGTATCACGTTGTGATGGAAGTGGCGCCGGAGTTTCAGCAAACTACGGAAGGCCTGCAAAATATTTACGTCCGCTCTTCCAGTGGAACACCGGTGCCGTTGGCCGCTTTCACACACCTGGCGCCGTCCAATGTGCCCCTGGCGGTGAATCACCAGAGCCAGTTTCCCTCGGTAACGATTTCTTTTAACCTGTCGCCTGGAGTTTCTCTGGGCCAGGCCACTCAAGTGATCCAGGATTCCGAACGCACCATCGGATTCCCCACCACCATTGACGCGAGTTTTCAGGGAAGCGCGGCCGCCTTCCAGAGTTCGCTCTCCAGCGAGCCGATGCTGATCCTAACCGCGCTGATTACTGTCTACATCGTCCTGGGTATGCTGTACGAAAGCTACATCCATCCCATCACAATTCTTTCCACACTGCCATCGGCGGGCGTTGGAGCGTTGCTGGCGCTTCTCTTGACGCACAACGAACTCAACGTGATCGGGACCATCGGAATCATTCTTCTCATCGGCCTGGTAAAGAAAAACGCTATTATGATGATCGACGTGGCGCTGGAAGTAGAGCGTACACAAGGAAAAAAGCCGGGAGAAGCTATCTATGAGGCGTGCATTTTGCGCTTCCGCCCGATCATGATGACCACCATGGCGGCTTTGCTCGGTGGACTGCCTTTGGCGCTGGGCACGGGCACAGGATCGGAATTGCACCGTCCCTTGGGAATAACGATTGTGGGCGGACTTATCGTCAGCCAGGCACTCACGCTTTTTACCACGCCCGTGATCTATGTTTATCTTGATCGCGTGCGGCTATGGTTGGGCGGCGAAGACAAGCAGCCGTCCGAAAAGCCGGCGGCCAGCGCTCCTCAGATCAGTCCGGCTCATTAGGCGCTCGTACAACCTGCCTCGCAAGAATGGGCATCGCATGGATACGCTGCGATGTGCGTCCAAACGGAATCTGCACGCCAAATCGAGCCTTTGTCCCGTATGATATGAGATTCTGTCATTCTGAATTGCTGAGTGGGATCGCGCCTTATGTGCGCGGATAAGTTTCTTTCTGGCTTCGCAAATTTCTTACGGGAGTTACGGATGCTGAAGAAGGCAGCGGGATTGTTGTTGGTTTGCGCGGGCGTGGCAACCTGGATGAGCTGCTCGGCCACGGTTAGTCACTTCGTGTATGCGGCGTTGCCGTCGGCGAACGAAGTTGGCATCTACCGTGAAGATCCGAACTCGGGCGTGCTGACTCAGCTGGCCGATAGTCCGTTCGCGGCGGGGAATGGCGCGGAATCGGTTGTCGTCCACCCTTCGAAGAAATTCATGTACGTCGCCAACGCGGTGGATAATTCGATTTCCCTGTTCACCATTGCGAGCAATGGCGAAATTACAGAGGTTACGCCGCGGACTCAGTCCGGAAGTACTCCCACCATTCTGGCGATCGATTCCGCCGGGACTTTTCTTTACGAGGCGGATTCTGGATCGAACAGCATCACGGTGTACTCAATCGATGCAAGCAGTGGAGCTCTGACTGAAGTCACGAACTTTCGCACGGGACATCCTCTGAATATAAAACTCAACCCCGCGGGCACCGTACTCTACGTCACCGTGACTGAGTCGCCCACGGGCTTCGTCCTGGCTTTCTCCATGAATTCCGGAAAAGTGTCGTCTGTGATAGGCACTTTTTCCACGGGCGGGGCCAGCCCGTATGGCCTGTTTGTCGATCCCAAGGGGAAGTATCTTTACGTCACAAATGCTGCGCCGGACAATTCAATCGCTGAATTTACGATCGGATCCGATGGGGGGCTTACGCCAATAGCAGGATCTCCCATTGGCCAGGCCGATGGCATAAATCCCTTGTCGGTGGTGGTCGATCCCTCGGGAACATATATGTATGTCGCGAACGAAGGATCGAATAATGTGACCGCATATACCGTCGCATCGGATGGATCAATCAGCCCTCTTGCCACGCCGACCTTCGCCACCGGAACCCAGCCCAGCTTTCTCGTGATGGACCCGAACGGGAAATATTTGCTGGTGGGAAACCAATCGTCGGGGATTGAGGTGTTTAGTCTGAGCACCGGCGATCTGGATACCGTCACAACCTTTGCCACGGGCAGCAACCCCAGTTCGCTCGCCATTACGCCCTAGCCTGCCGCAAAATCCGTGCGCCGTTGCTGGAGTGGTGCGATTTCCAAGCATAAATCCAGTCATAGATTTAACAAGCGGATGACAATTCAGCCCCGGGTTTTTAGAGAATAGTTGCATGGGCTGTGCGAAACGGGTTTCGCAGCGGGTAAAATGGCAACGCTCCGACAAACGAGGGTGGGACGGCACTTTTATCCGCCGGCACCCGGTGAGGAAACCCATGAGAATCGCAAGCGCTGCAAGCGCCTTTCCCCGGCATTACTACCCGCAGGCAGTCCTGATGGAGAAGCTGCAGGAATATTGGGGCGAACGCCTGAAGAATCCGCAGTTGTTGGGACGTTTGCACCGTAATGTGACCGTTGAAGGGCGCCACCTCGCGATGCCCGCCGAGGACTATTACAACCTCAAGACGTGGGGCCAGGCCAACGACGTATGGATCAGAGTAGCGAAGGAACTTGGCGAACAATCTCTGTGCCGTGCGATGCAATATGCGGGAATCGAGGCAAAGCAATTGGGTGCCCTGTTCTTCGTCTCCGTCACCGGCATTTCCAGCCCCTCGATTGATGCACTGCTCATCAATAAAATGGGACTGCCGCAAAATATCCGCCGCGTTCCAATCTTCGGGTTGGGCTGCGTGGCTGGTGCGGCCGGTATTGCGCGCTGCGCCGACTACGTGCGCGCCTATCCTTCGCAAACCGCAGCTCTGGTTTCGGTGGAGCTGTGCTCGCTGACGATTCAACGCGAAGATTTGTCCGTGGCCAATCTGATTTCTTCCGGCCTTTTCGCCGACGGCTCCGCCGCCGCTATTGTTGCCGGAGATGACGTGGATGTGGCCGGTCCGGAGATTCTGGCCACGCGCTCGATTTTCTATCCTCAAACCGAAGAAATGATGGGATGGAAGGTTTCCGAAACCGGCTTCAAGATTACGCTCTCGCCGCAAGTCCCGGTTCTGATACGCGAAAACCTTGGCCACGATATGGACGCTTTCCTCTCCGACAACGGATATAAGCGAAGCGACATTAAAAGCTGGGTGCTGCACACCGGAGGCCCCAAGGTGCTGGAAGCAACGGCGGAAGCGCTCGACTTGCACGATCATGAACTCGATGCCTCGTGGGATTGCCTGAAGAAGGTGGGCAATCTTTCATCGTCTTCAGTGCTGGTGGTGCTCGAAGATGTGATGAAGCATCGCCGGCCCGAGCCGGGCACGATCGGAATATTGGCAGCGATGGGGCCGGGATTTTGTTCGGAGATATTGCTCTTGCGGTGGTAAGCATGCGGTCACGACGATGAAGAACGCCGGATTGGCAGACTCGACTGAAGTTTTCGTGATCGGTGGAGGACCTGCGGGACTGGCGGCCGCGATTGCAGCTCGGCAGCACGGATTTCACGTGACAGTGGCTGATGGGGCGTATCCACCGATCGACAAGGCTTGCGGCGAGAATTTGATGCCTGATGCAATTCCGCCGCTTGAACAATTAGGAATTAGTTTCGCGGAAAACGAATGCCATCGCTTGCAGGGCGTCCGGTTTCTTTCGTCAGGTCTAAGCGCGGGGGCCAGATTCCCGTCCAAATGCGCTATTGGCGTGCGCCGTACGACGCTGCACCGGTTGATGATCGAGCGCGCCGCCGGTCTGGGAATTGATTTACTGTGGCGGACCCCGGTCACCGGCATGTCCCGCGATGGAGTTTGCCTGGGCGAACGCACCATCAGCGCGAAGTGGATTATCGGAGCCGACGGCGGCAACTCGCGTGTCCGGCGCTGGGCCGGCCTCGACACTTCGAGGCCGACAGGTATTCGCTATGGCTTTCGCCGCCATTATCGCGTTGCCCCCTGGACGGATCGCATAGAACTCTATTGGGCTCGCCACGCCCAGGGTTATGTCGCACATGTAACTGAAGACCAGGTTTGCATCGGATTGATGTCGCGCGATCCCCGAATGCGGGCGGACGAAGCTTTGGGTTGTTTCCCCGAGTTGAAGGCTCGTTTGTGCGGCGCGGAAATCATTTCCAACGAGCGCGGCGCGTGTTCCGTCACGCGCAGATTGAAGCGCGTCTACCGGAGCAATGTTGCTTTGATCGGCGATGCGTCCGGTACTGTGGATGTAATCACGGGCGAAGGATTAGGGCTCGCGTTTAATCAGGCGATTATCCTCGCGGACTGTTTGCGATTGGGAGAGTTGAGCCGTTACCAACTGGAACATCGGCGGCTAATGCGGCGGCCATCTTTGATGGCCAGGCTCATGCTGACTATGGACGGACGCACCTGGCTGCAACGCCGCGCCTTAAAAATATTCGGCAAGCGGCCTGAGATCTTTCGCAGGCTGCTGGCTTTACATGTGGGCGAAGTATCTCCGCGGGATATGGCTTTAGACGGACTCACATTTGGATGGGAACTGTTAACCACATAGCATGAATCCAATCTGGGTCCGGGCTTCTAATATTCTTTCTCGCCGCTTGCACGCGACTGCTGCACTGATCTTGTTGGTCGCCAGTATTGCCGCGAAAGCACCCGCGCAGGAAGTCACGTTCCAGCTTGACCCCACAAAAAGCAGCGTAAAGTTTACTCTGGGCGATGTGTTGCACACCGTGCGAGGGACATTCGCGGCGGAGCGCGGGTCGTTGCGTTTTGACCCCGCCTCTGGGAAGGTATCCGGCGAAATCGTTGTTGACGCCCGGAGTGGCCAGAGCGGAAATGGAATGCGGGACCGCAAGATGAATAAGGAAATATTAGAGAGCGACCGCTATCCTGAGATAGCTTTTCGGCCGACGTTGGTGGAAGGAACCGCAGCAGCAGGAAAATTTTCCGCAAGAGTTCACGGCATGTTCAACATTCACGGAGTGGAGCGGGAGATCACCGTTCCTGCGGAAGTGGACATTGAATCAGACCACTGGAGTGCGACCGTGCATTTCACCATCCCTTATGAAAAATGGGGAATGAAGAATCCCAGCACTCTCTTCCTTCGCGTCAATGACTCGGTGGAGATCGATTTGGCGGCAACTGGAAGTGTAGTGCGGTGAAGCATCGTATCGCCCGCAGCGAAACGCGTCGTGCCGGCCTCCGGCTATACCGAGATTCCTCGTGGCTTCGCTCCTCGGAATGACAAGAAGTTCATCAAAAGCCGTTTTGCGGCGAAATTCCCTTCCCTTCCGTGCATTCATAGCACCGGCCCGCCATGAGATTTCTGTACTCTTCGTTGCGGCCGCTGGGCCAATCGATGACGATACGATCGATGCGGTCGCGTTTGCCGAGACCAAAGGTCAGCGGTAGTTCCGACTGCGACAGATAGCTCGATCCGCCCTTCACCATCCGCGACTGATTGAGATCGCCGGCGACGACCGAGACCGTCGATCCGATCGCGTCACGGTTCGACTTCGTCCCTACCAAACGAAAACGTATGCTGCGATTTCCAGCGAGCTGATCGTTGCGGTAAAGATACGCCGGACCGTTATTCGTGGTGAGCAGAAGATCGAGATCGCCGTCGCGATCGAAATCCGCATAAGCCAGACCACGCCCGACTTTCGGCTGATCGAAGCTTCCACCCACCTCTGCGGCGACGTCTCGAAAACTGGCCTTTGCTGAATTGAGAGCGCCGCCATTGATAAAAAGCTGCGGCGGCTGAGCGTATCCGACGTTGCCGCGAATGTTGCGCACCGTCTCGTCGATGTGGCCATTGGCGACGGCGAAATCCAGCCAGCCATCGAGATTGGCGTCAAAAAAAATGCAGCCGAAGCCCAGACTGTTGCGCGATGCAGGCCCTACTCCCGTCAGCGCGGCAATGTCTTCGAACCCTTTCCCGGTGCGGCGATAAAGACCGATCATTTCATTGTCGAAGTTGGTAATCGCCAGGCCGGGATAGCCGGAGTTTTCGAAATCGGCCGCATCCACGCCCATTCCGGCGCGCGCTTTGCCTTCATTGCTGAAGGCGATTCCGGCGTCAATGGCCACGTCCTTGAACGTGCCGTTGCGTTGATTGCGATAGAGCTTGTTGGGCTGCGTATCGTTGGCCACGAAAAGATCGGGCCAGCCGTCGCGGTCGTCGTCAATCAGCGCTACGCCCAGTGATTTGGAGCTGCTGTCGAAAATTCCGCTGGCGGCAGTAACGTCCTCAAAGGTTCCGTTGCCGCGATTGCGGAACAGCCAGCAGGTTTCGCCGCGATACGCTTCCGGCGTGCAATACGATTTGTGGTTCCCGTCGAGACTGCAGAACACATCGTGTTCGGGCGACCACTTCACGTAGTTGCACACGAAGAGATCGAGCAGCCCATCGCGATCATAATCGAACCAGAGCGCCGAGGTGCTGAAGCTTGTGTGTTTTGCCAACCCGCTGGCGCTTGTGACATCGACGAAGGTACCTTTGCCGGTGTTGCGAAACAGGTGATTCTGCCCGACACAGGTAACGAAAATATCGGGAAAACCGTCGTTGTTATAATCGCCGACGGCCACGCCCATGCCGTAAAGTTCAACGTCCAACCCAGCGCGCACAGTTACGTCGGTGAAAGTTCCGTTGCCGTTGTTGCGATAGAGATGCAGCGTGGATCGCCGCTTTTTGTGGCCGGGCCAAACCATGCCGTTGATCAGCAGAATGTCCTGCCAGCCGTCGCGGTCGTAGTCAAGGAAAGCGCAGCCGGAACCCAGGGTCTCGGGCAATAATTTCCCGCCGTAAGCGCCGCTGTTGTGCTGAAACTGAATGCCGGCCGGTGAAGTAACGTCAGAAAGAAGAAAACCCGGAGATGATTTCGGAGCCTGTTGTGCCAGAGCCCGGAGCAATCGCGGTTGCGACAGCGATACCAATTCTGCCGCTCCCGCCAAAGTTGATTTCTTAAGGAAAGACCGGCGATTCACGGAACATTCACCAGCCCGGAACGGATGGCATAGACCACCAGTTCGGCCGTCTTGTGAATTCCCAGCGCGTTCATGATATTGGCGCGGTGTACCGCGACGGTGTTGGCACTGAGGTCGAGCACGACGGCAATTTCTTTGTTGGACTTGCCATCGACGATCATCTGCAGGACTTCCAGTTCGCGCTGAGTAAGGCCGCTGTTGCGCTCACCTTTCAAAGCGGCAGGCTGCTCTACTTGCGGATCGAAAACTGTTTCGCCGGCAGCAATCTTGCGAATGGCAGGCGCGAGGTCGAGATCTAAGGCGCTCTTCAACATGTAGCCTTTCGCGCCGGCGTCAATCGCCTGTCGCACCCATGTGCTCTCGCTGTGCATGCTCAGCATGAGGACTCCAGTATCCGGTAGGTCATTGATGATCTTTCGCGTCGCATCCAGGCCGTTGATGCGCGGCAAAGCACAATCCATAACGATGACCCGAGGATGGAGCTCACGCGCCGATTTGACGGCCTCTTCGCCGTCGCTGGCTTCGCCGACCACTTCAATATCCGGCTCGTCTTCCAACAATCGCCGGAAGCCGCGCCGCACGAGACTGTGGTCATCCACCAGCAATACTGTGATCTTCTTTGTCATGATCTTTCTTGTCGTGATCTTCCCGTTCATGCTCTGATTGGGCTTCCCCCGCCTGACCCTGCTCTGCAGGAGCATGAGCCTCAGCTCTCTCCCGGGGAACCGTCAAACGCAGGAGCGTTCCACCTTCAGCCGGGCGCGAGAACTCGATTTCTCCACCCAGCAATTCCGAGCGTTCACGCATCGCCACTAAACCTATGCCGCGCCCGGAACGGCACTCAGCGAAACCCGCGCCGTGATCTTCCACTCTAAGCTCCAGTTCCGACGGCGAGAAGCGCAGGCGCACCCAGGCTTGCTTCGCGCCAGAGTGCCTTGCAATATTGTTCACGGCTTCCTGCAGCACGCGATAGATGTGCACTCCTGCGGCGCCGTCCACAGGAAACGCCTGTCCCTGCTTTTCATAGGATATGGTAATTCCTGTTTGCCTTTCTACTGTAGGAATGTACCAGTCGAGAGTCTTCTCTAATCCAACTTCGTCAAGCATGACAGGGTGCAGAGCCTGGGAAAGAGTACGAACTCTGTCGAGGGTTGATTGTGTGATCTCGCGGACTTCGCGCAGATCGGCGCGCAAACTGGATTCTTCCGGGATGTGGTTTCCAGCACGGCCCAGCATCAATCCGATAGCGGTTAGAATCTGCCCAAATTCATCATGCAGTTCCCGCGAGACATAACGCAAAGTCGATTCCTGGGTTGCGATCAGCTTTTGCGCCAGTTCGCCCCGGCGCTCCGACAACTCGCTCATGCGCCCGAATAAAAGCCGGTTCCAGCGAATCAGCGACAAGCTGGACAATAGGATAGCCAGCAGAGTCGCCGCCAGGAATACGTACACCTGGCGCTGCACCCGATCATAAATGCGCACGATGCGCTGTCCTTCCTGCTCTTCGTTTTCACTGTTTTGGACAAGCAGTCGGGCAACAGCTGTGCTCAAAGCAGCCTGTCGGGCCTGCAACGAAAACTGAATCTGCTGCCGCGCTTCCGCTTGCTTTCCGGAAAGCGCCAGAGCGAAAACACGGTCGACCGCCTCCCAGAACTGAGCGAACTGGCTGGTGAGAAAGGCTCCCTGCTCGGGGGTGCGGCCAGTTATTGCCAGTCCGGCTTCCAACCGCATGGCGTCATCGAGATCGGCGCGAATTCGTTGAAACTGCGCAGACCACGCCGTCAGGGGATAAGGTTCATCATTGCTGACCATATCGCGCATGGCCACTGCGAGCAGATTCAGATCGTTCTGGATGCGCAGCAATTGCAAAGAATCTTTGCGATTGCGATCGACCTGTTCGGTTTGCAGCCGCCGCAAACCCACCACCTGCCAGGAAATATAAGCAGAGTAGGCCAGCACCGCCGAAAGGGTGATAATAAGGCCGAGCAAGAGACCCAGGGTCGGCGATCGCTTAGGCGCAGACGGTCCAGACACGCACCGAGCATACACCGGCCACGCGGGACCATGCCACAAGAGACGGCGAAGCTCATACAGAGCGTTTCAACCGTAAAATCGAGGAATTAAAGAAGCGAAGTGAGCAGTCACAGAGTCAAACAATAGATTGAGTCCTCCAACCGAAGCAGTCAAGAAACCTAACGTCCAGAGACTCCGCGCCGTGTTGCCGGAAGTCTGGCAGTTGATGCGCCCGCGGCGCGCGCTGCTGGCGCTGGGCTTTGTGTTGATGATCATCAACCGGGTTTCCGGACTCGTTCTGCCCTATTCCAGCAAGTTTCTCATTGATACCGTCATCAACAAACATCACATCGAGCAGCTTCGTCCGCTTGTTCTGTTGGTGCTGGCGGCTACGCTTATCCAGGGTGCGACCTCGTTTTCTCTCACGCAACTCTTATCAAAAGCTGCGCAGCGCCTTATTGCCGACTTGCGCCAGCAAGTGCAGGTTCACATCTCGCGCTTGCCTGTCGCTTTCTATGACGCGAACAAAACCGGCAATCTGGTTTCGCGCATCATGAGTGACGTGGAAGGCGTCCGCAATCTGCTGGGAACGGGCCTGGTCGATTTTGCCGGCGGCGTTGTGACGTCGGGCATTGCCCTTGTCTTGTTGTTCCGTACCAGCGCGCAGATGACTCTGATCGCGGTTGGCTCGCTGCTCTGCTTCACCATAGCGCTCAACAAGGCCTTCGCGGTCATCCGACCGATCTTTCGCGAGCGCGGCAAGATCAATGCCGAGGTTACGGGCCGGCTGACTGAATCGTTAGGCGGCGTCCGCGTGATTAAGGGGTACCACGCGGAGAAGCGCGAGGAGTCGATTTTTGCCGCCGGCGTTCTGCGGTTGTTGGACAACGTCATGCGCACACTGACCGCTACTTCGGTGATGAGCCTTTCAGCGAGTGTCCTGCTGGGGTGCGTTGGCGCCCTCACCATGTACGTGGGAGCGCACCAGATCATGTCTGGCACGCTGACTGTGGGCGGATTTTTTTCCTACACGCTGATGCTCGGCTTCCTGGTAGCGCCGATCATGCAGATCGTTTCTATTGGTACGCAGCTCACCGAAGCATTAGCCGGTCTTGAGCGAACCCAGGAGATTTTGCGCGAACGTCCGGAGGACCAAGATCCGAAACGCACAGTCACCCTGCACGACATCGTCGGACGAGTTGAATTTGAAGAGGTAACTTTCAGCTACGACGGCGTTCGCGACGTTCTCAAAAACATTTCTTTTCTTGCCGAACCGGGGACCGTGACCGCGCTGGTCGGTTCGTCGGGCTCCGGCAAATCGACCACCATCGGCCTGATCTCCGCTTTCTATGTGCCCACGAAAGGCAGAATTCTCGTAGACAACACTGATCTGAGTACGGTGCGGCTCGATTCCTACCGCACGAGGTTAGGAGTCGTCTTGCAGGAGTCGTTCCTATTCGATGGAACCATTCGCGAGAACGTGGCGTTTGCGCGACCCGATGCCAGCGAAGAGGAGATCTTGCGCGCCTGCAAAATCGCACGAGTGGATGAATTCGCCGAATCGTTCGCCGAAAAATATGACACCATCGTCGGCGAACGCGGCGTAAAGCTTTCCGGCGGCCAGCGCCAGAGAATTTCGATTGCCCGCGCTATCCTTGCCGAACCGCGCATCTTGATACTGGATGAAGCCACATCGAGTCTCGACTCCGAGTCGGAAGAGATGATTCAGCATGGCCTTTCTTATCTCATGCAAGGGCGCACGACATTCGTGATTGCACACCGTCTCTCGACGATCCGCCGGGCCGATCAGATCATGGTCATGGAGCAGGGACAAATCGTGGAGCACGGCACGCACCGGCAACTCTATGCGGCGCGGGGACGCTACTACGACCTCTATACCAAGCAGCATGGCGTGGAAGAAAATCTATTTCTCGCTCCGGGCGAGGGAGATGCGGCAGCTCCCGCGACAAACGGAAGCACCGGAAGCAAGAACGGCGACGTGAAGGCCGCTGACGCTCTAAAAGTTTTGCGAGGCGAGATCCGCTAGAACCCATGACCGTTCCCGCCGCAACTTCCAACTCAAAGGGCACGGTCGCGATTCGTACCGAAAACTTGCATCGCCATTACGCGATGGGCGAGAGCTTGATTCGGGCCGTCAATGGTGTGTCCATTGAAGTAAGTGCAGGGCAATTTGTCGCTCTTCTGGGAAGTTCTGGATCGGGGAAATCTTCAATCCTGAATTTGCTCGCCGGCCTTGATCGGCCAACGTCGGGAAGCGTCACGGTGCAGGATAAGAATCTGGCACAGCTCTCGCGAGAGGATCTGGCTAGGTACAGGCGCCATTCAGTCGGCATGGTATTTCAATCGTTCAATTTGATCAGTGGCATGAGCATTCTGGAAAACGTCGAGCTTCCGCTACGCTTTGCCGAGGTGGAGCGTGAGCAACGCGCCCGGCGATCTCGCGAGGCACTGGAGCGGGTTGGTCTGGCTGCACGCATGAATCACCGGCCCAGCGAACTTTCAGGAGGCGAACAGCAAAGAACCGCGCTGGCTCGCGCCTTGATCAATCGACCTCAGCTTTTGTTGGCCGACGAGCCCACCGGCAATCTCGACAGTCACACAGGAACTGAAATTATGAATCTGATCCGCGAATTCAACCAGCAGATGGGAATGACCGTGGTTATGGTGACTCACGAGCGCGCGCTGGCTGAACGTTACGCGCAGCGAATGATTTTTCTGGCGGACGGAAAACTAGTCGATGATCACGCCAACGCTCCTTCGACTGAGCAGGCGCAAGATGCACTTCAGGGACGCCGGGCATGAAACTTCCTGACCTCACCGAGCTTGCTCTACGCAACCTGCGCGAATCCGTGCTGCGCAATTCCCTCACGACAGTCGGAATTTCTGTGGGCGTGGCATCGCTTGTCGCCATGCTGTCTCTCGGTATTGGTCTGCAACAGTTGGCATCGCGGCGGCTGGTGAAGTCTGGATTATTTGACACGGTGGTAGTCACCTCACGACGCGACTTGCGCAACTTCAATCGCGAAGAAGAGCGCGGCGGCCCTGCGCCCGGCGAAAGCCGCATCCTCAATGAGACTTCGCGGCAAGAGATCGAACGCCTGCCCGGCGTGCTCGAAGCCTATCCTGATATTCGCTTCGCCACGGAACTGCGCTTCGAAGACAAGCCGCATCTGACCATGGTTTCGGCGCTTCCCGCTTCTGCCAAGTCCAATGACGCATTTGAAGGCATGCAGGGAAGTTTTTTCTCTTCCGATTCCGCGCCCGAAGCGATCTTACAAAAGTCGTTCGCCGAGGAGTTACTGGGCAAAACTCCGAAGCCAGGAGACGATGAGATCAATGTCGCTCAGCTTGCCGCACCGCTGCTCGGCAAAGAGTTGACCATGCGCTACGCCCAGCGCGAGGAAACGCCGACTCCGGAACCAACCCGGAAAGCCGCTGATATGCCTGCAGACATCGTCAGCCCCACCGGAGCCGCATACTCCGTGATTTCACGTGAGCAGAATCTCAAGATCGTGGGCATCGCCGATCTCGATCCGGAAAGTATGCGCGGACCGACACGCGCGAGAGTTTTCTTGCCTCTGAAGCTGGCGGAAAGTTTGCACGTGATGCAACCCACCGACCTGCGCGAAATTTCGAGCGCGAACAGTGGCCAAACCTTATATTCGTCGATCAGCGTGCGCGTTAAAAACCCCAGCCAGGTGCAAACCATTGAAGACGCTGTCAAGAAAATGGGGTTCAGCGCATTCTCCATTCTGGATGCAACGCGAAGCTTGCGCCAGTTCTTCGCGGTGTTGGATCTGTTTCTGGGAATCTTCGGAAGCTTGGCGCTGGCCGTCGCTTCCATCGGTATCGTGAATACGCTGGTCATGGCGATTCTGGAGCGGCGGCGCGAAATCGGCATTATGAAAGCAATCGGCGCCAGTGACGGAGATGTGAAGAAACTTTTTTTCGCCGAAGCCGGTGCTATGGGAATTCTGGGCGGCATCGTGGGAGTGGCGCTGGGCTGGGCGATCGGACAAGCGATTAACTTCGGCACCAACATTTATCTCAAGCGGCAAGCTTTGCCGCCGGAGCACTTCTGGGCCGTGCCGTGGTGGCTGGTTGCGTTTGCCGTCTTGTTCGCTTTCTTTGTCAGTCTGGTTTCCGGCTTATATCCCGCGGGCCGTGCGGCTCGGCTCGATCCGGTTCAGGCTCTACGCTACGAGTAAATTCGAGTGATGATTCATTCTTTTCGATCCAATCTGCTCTATTCATTCTTGGCGTTTCTGGGACTTGTGTCGGCGTCTCAGGCTCAGAGCCGCATCGATTGCAATACCCTGAACAGTCAAATCCTCAAGCAGGTCGTCCACTATTGTGTCTATCTGCCCGAAGGCTACGATGGGGCCGCGAAGACTCCGGGCACGGCCCGTTATCCGGTGCTCTATTTTCTGCACGGACTAGGGGACAACGAGCAGACTTTATTCAATAGCGGCGGGTGGACTCTGCTGGACGAAATGCGACATCAGCACAAGATCGGAAATTTCCTGATTGTCGCGCCCGAGGGCCGGCGAAGTTTTTATATCAACTCCGCTGACGGATCGGTTCGCTACAGCGATTTTTTTCTGCGCGAATTCATCCCCCACATTGAGGGTAAATACCGTACAGGCGCATCCCGCGAGAAACGAGCGATCAGCGGCATCTCAATGGGAGGCTACGGAGCGCTGCGCTTCGCCTTCGCTCGCCCTGACTTGTTTTCGGCAGTCAGCGCGCAAAGCCCAGCCTTGATTACCGAGTCTCCCGCTGAACTCGATGCCGCATCTCGTGCAGGCGCTCCACTCGGAAAAATCCTCGCTGCCATATTCGGCGATCCTGTCGAAGTCGCGCATTGGAACGCCAACAGCCCTTTTCTTCTTGCGAAGAAGAATTCTGTGGCCCTGCGTAAAATGGCTATTTATTTCAATTGCGGTCAAAGTGACGACTACGGATTCGAAAAAGGCGCGGCCTCATTACATGAAGAACTCGTCAAAGAAAGCGTCAAGCACGAATATCATGCTAATCCCGGCGATCACAGCGTGTCCTATTTTCTCGCGCACTTCGACGAAGTGATGCAGTTCCACTCCAAAGCTTTTGGGATTTCACGGTAGCCCAGCTGCGGTCGTGTCTTGAGGAAGTTTTCCAGGGCCAGGACTTCGCCGCATTCGCGGTTTGCCGCTGAACTGCCTGTTGTAGACTAATTCAAGATAAACGGGGACCTGAGTGCCCGACTAAGCCGGAGGGATGTGTGAGTGGTTGAAACAGTCGGTCTTGAAAACCGATGTGCGGGAAACCGTACCGGGGGTTCGAATCCCTCTCCCTCCGCCACGCAGTCTGAAGTGCACGGAGTATCTGCGGTGCTTCCGCCGAAATACGCGAAATATGCCCGTATTTCGCGATAATTGCCCACCAAAGCGGACTGGAGAGAAAAGACTGCTC
>Ga0209006_10000458_pt1 | contig 39153 bp, 21 predicted proteins | sample JacPin_JW_Ref_O2_FD_188567 | JGI IMG/M metagenome (GOLD analysis project Ga0209006, IMG submission 188567) | Forest soil microbial communities from Algoma, Ontario, Canada - Jack Pine, Ontario site 1_JW_Ref_O2 (SPAdes) (version 2) | ecosystem: Environmental > Terrestrial > Soil > Boreal... | reverse complement strand
CGAAGTCACGGTTGCGGTGAACGTGACCGACTGCGCTGGATTCGACGGATTCAGCGACGATGCGACCGTCGTCGAGGTTGCGCTTGCGGCAACCACGCTTTGCGTCAGCGTCGCTGTGGTCGGTGTACCCGACGACGGAGTGAAGGTGGTGCTGATCGTGTGGCTGCCTGCGGCCAGAGTGTTCGTCGTGAATGTCGCTTGACCGCTGGTCACCGCGACGCCGCTCGCGAGAACGGTGCTGCCATCGCTAAATGATGCGGTACCCGTCGCTGCTGGAGTAACGGTGTCCGTGAACGTGACGCTCTGCCCTGTGGTTGCCGGATTCAGCGACGAAGCAATTGCAACCGTCGGATTGACGGGCCCGATCGCCGGCAAGAGCGGGAAGTTCGCATTGGTGTAATCGACGATCAAGTCGTCGAAGTGGAAGTTGTAGAAGGTTTGTGAGTCGCCGTTCGCAAGGTTGCTGCCGAGCCAGATCGAATCGATGTTTTGGCCGAACGTCTCCGGCGTCGTCACATGCTGAATCAGGTTCATCTTCGTGTCGTAGATACTGAAGTCGACGCTCGCACCCTTGACGACACGCATGGTCAGCCAGTAGCACGTGCTGTCGGTGACCGGGATCATCACCGCGTTCGCCGGGCCTGTCGGGCTGATGCGAATTTCGCGCGAGTTGTCCACCGCGTTGCGTTCGTCACTCAAGCGCCACAGGTCGCCGAACGAGTTGCTGTCGAAGCCCAGGAAATGCGGGCCTTCTTCGTAGGCGAAGACCGACGACGTCTCGTTCGACGTGCAGTAGTACATGCCGACCGAAACCTGGGTGTGCGTTGCTGGCAGCGCCCACTGAATGTGATCCGGAGGATCGCCGGCCGTCGAGTTATACTGCAGCCCTTTCGTGCCCGGCGAGCCTGCGATCGTGTCCTGACCAGCGGTGATCGCGCTCAGCGAACTGCTTGAGTTGCTGACCGACCATGTTCCTGCCGCTCCGTGCGTGGAATTCACGAGTCCGGCAACTGTCGGTGCGGAACCGGGTGTAAGTCCTTCGAAGTCGACCCAAGCGTCGTACGTGATTCCCGGGAAGCTGGTGGCCACGCTGTTCACGACTTGCGGTGCAGCGGTGCCGCTGCTGCTGCCGAAGCCGCCCGCGCCGGTGAACGCAGCTGTGATGGTGTGGCTGCCGACGGCGAGTGTCGAAGTCGAGAACGTCGCTTGGCCGCTGGTGTTGACGGCAACGGCCGAAGCGAGAACTGTCGAGCCTTCGGCGAATGTGACCGAACCGGACGGCGTACCGCCGGTCGAAGTTACGGTTGCGGTGAAGGTCACCGACTGGCCGGAGTTCGACGGGTTCGGTGTCGAGGTGACAGTAGTCGAAGTCACGAAGCTGGTCTGGTTGATTGTTTCCGCTAGGCTGCCGCTGCTATTCGCCCAGCCTGTCGAGCCGGTGAAGCTGGCGCCGATGGTGTGGCTGCCGGTTGCGAGCGACGAAGTCGTGAAGGTGGCCACGCCGCTGACTACGGTGACGTTCGAAGCCAAAGTTGTCGCGCCATCGGTGAAGGTGACGCTGCCGACTGGCGTACCACCCGAACTCGTAACCGTCGCGGTGAAGGTCACACTCTGTCCCTGCGATGTAGGGTTCGACGAAGAAGTGACGCTCGTCGAGGTCGCGTTGATGGTCTGATTGACCGTCTCGGTCAGGCTGCCGCTGCTGTTCACCCATCCGGTTGCGCCGGTGAAGCTGGCAGTGAGCGAGTGGCTACCCGCGGCAAGAGAAGTGGTCGAGAAGGTGGCGACGCCACTTGAGTTAACGGCGACGTTGGAGGCGAGCGTCGTAGCGCCGTCAGCGAAAGTGACCGAACCGCTCGGAATGCCCGACGTGCTAGTGACAGTCGCGGTAAAAGTCACGCTCTGTCCGGTGTTCGCCGGATTCAACGAAGAGGTCAGAGCCGTCGAGGTCGCAACTGGGGTGACCACACTTTGTGTAAGTGTCGCGGTGCTCGGCGTACCCGACGTCGGAGTAAAGGTTGTGCTGATCGTGTGGCTGCCAGCGACGAGAGTGCTCGTTGTGTAGGCGGCTGTACCGCTGGTCACCGCGACACTGCTCGCGAGAACCGTGCTGCCGTCGCTAAATGAGACGGTACCTGTTGCGGAAGCAGGGGAAACCGTGTCCGTGAATGTGACGCTCTGCCCTGTGGTTGCCGGATTCAGCGACGAAGCGATTGCAACCCTCGGATTGACGGGCCCGATTGCCGGCAATAGCGGGAAGTTCGCGTTGGTGTAGTCGACGATCAGATCGTCCATGTGGAAGTTGTAGAACGTCTGCGAGTAGCCGTTGGCGAGATTACTGCCCAGCCAGATCGAGTCGATGTTCTGACCGAAGGTTTCCGGCGTGGTCACATGTTGGATCAGGTTGAGATTCGTGTCGTAAACGCTGAAGTCCACGTTCGCGCCCTTGACCATGCGCATCGTCAACCAATAGCAGGTGCTGTCCTTGATCGCGATCATTACGGAATTCGCCGGACCCGTCGGGCTGATGCGAATCTCGCGCGAGTTATCGACGGCGTTGCGTTCGTCGCTCAAACGCCAGAGGTCGCCGAACGAGTTGCTGTCGAAGCCGAGGAAGTGCGGGCCTTCCGCGTAGGCGAAGGCCGACGACGTCTCATTCGACGTGCAGTAATACATGCCCACTGAAACCTGAGTATGGGTGCTTGGGAAACCCCATTGCACATGGTCCGGTGGGTCGCCAACTGTGGAGTTGTATTGCAACCCTTTATTGCCGGGTGCGCCCGTTAGCGTGTCTTGACCCGCTGTGATTGCGCTCAGCGAGCCGCTCGAATTGGCTACGGACCAAGTACCAGCGGCGCCGTGTGTGGAGTTTGCGAGCCCGGCGACCGTTGGCGCGGAACCGACGGTGAGACCTTCAAAATCCACCCATGCGTCGTAAGTAATGCCGGGAAAGTTGGTGGCAACGCTATTCACGACTTGCGGTGCGGCGGTGCCGCTGCTGCTGCCGAAGCCGCCTGTGCCGGTGAAGGATGCTGTGATGGTGTGGCTTCCGACGGCGAGTGTCGAAGTCGAGAAGGCCGCCTGACCGCTGGTGTTCACGGTAACGGCCGAAGTGAGAACCGTCGAGCCTTCAGCGAATGTGACCGAACCGGGCGGCGTGCCGCCAGTGGACGTTACTGTAGCAGTGAAGGTGACCGACTGGCCGGAGTTCGACGGGTTCGGTGTCGAAGCGACCGTCGTCGATGTCACGAAGCTGGTCTGGTTGATTGTTTCCGTCAGGCTGCCGCTGCTGTTCTGCCATCCGGTCGAGCCGGAGAAGCTTGCGAAGATGGTGTGGCTGCCGGTTGCGAGCGACGAAGTCGTGAAGGTGGCCACGCCGCTGACTACTGTGACGTTCGAAGCCAGAGTCGTCGCGCCGTCGGTAAACGTGACGCTGCCGACCGGTGTGCCGCCGGTGCTAGTGACAGTCGCCGTAAACGTCACGCTCTGTCCCTGCGACGCGGGATTCGATGAAGACGTAACCGTCGTCGATGTCGCGCTCTGCACAACTGCGGCGACATTGCCGGTGCTCGCAGAGTAGGAGGAGTCACCCGCGTAGGAAGCTGTGATCGTGGAGGAACCGGCCGGCAGCGCGGACGTCGCGTAGCTTGCGACGCCGTTCTGCAGGGTGAGCTGCGTCAACACGGTGCTGCCCTGCGTCAGGGTCACCTGACCGGTCGGAGCGGCTCCGCCCGTGGGAACCGAAGCTACCGCGACGTTGAACGTAACCGATTGACCGGCATTCGACGGATTCGGCGTTGCAGTGACGGTGGTGGTCGATGCACTGCCATGAACGACTTGTACCATTCCGCCGGAGCCTGCTGGGAACGTGCCGTTGCCGGCGTAGTTGGCGGTGATGAAGTGATTGCCAGTAGATAACGCCACTGAACTGAGCGTCGCAACGCCGCTGGCATTCAGTGAGCCCGAGCCGAGTGAATTGGTCGTCGTGTTCAGACTGCCGCTGACGACGGTCGATACCGTGTCGCTGAACGTCACCGTGCCGGTCGGCGTGCCGCTGCCGCCGCCGTTCGTGACGGTCGCGGTAAAGGTGACGGCTTGTCCGGCGGCGAGAGTACGCTCGTCCGGATTCGATGATGTCACATTGACGCCCACGCCACTCAGTCCTTGCACCGATGCGAGCGTCGATCCGCTGATCGTGTAGGTCGAGCCGTCGGGTCCGACGACGGTCGGAACGTTTTGCTGGGCGCCGGCCGCGCCGAGATTCAGGAATTGTGAGATCGAATTGGTGGAGACATTCCAGCGATAGAGATTGCCATCGGAGGATGGGAGGATGACCGTCTTGGTCGCCGCGTTTACCGCGAACGCGTTGCCGAGCCACGGCAAGACCGCCGAGGGGAAAGTTGAATTCTGGTTTGCGGGGTCGGGTGTCGGGCCGTTTGCATCCAGGACCTCGCGCATCACAGACAAACCGTTCGACGATGAATGAGAATCCGTTTCGGTCGCCGTCGGATCGAGCAGCGCGACTTTATTCACGCCTTGGCCGTCGACTTGGCCCACGTAGTCGTTGTAGTTCGAAAGCAAGAGATAAGTCGATGAACCCGTGTAAGAAGTCACCATCGAGCTCGACACCACCGCCGGGGTGTTGTCCCAACCGAATGCGCCCGAAGTCTTGGTGGTTGTGAGGTCGCTGCTAAAATGGAGCAGGAAGCCGCGCGAACCGTTGTCGGGATTCGCCATCGTGCCGAAATAAACGTCGTTGTTGGGGCCGATGACCGGGGACGCGGTGCTGCTGTCCACCACGCCCGCTCCGTTGCCGTTGCGAGGATCGGTCAAGAGCACGCGGTACTTTGTGGTGAGCGCAGTGCTGTCGAGGCCGACCAGGTAAGCGTAGTTGTCGTTGCTGGCAGACTTCGCGGCGAAGTACACCGTGGTCCCATCGTTCGAAAGCGCAGGCGCCGAGTTCTGAGCGTCGTGAGAAACAGCGGAATCCGCAGCCGCAGTTCCTGCCAACACATAGGTGCCGTTGCCGTTTGCATCAATGCGCGCGAAGCCGTCCTGCGTACCGAGGGGCGACGGAGCAGTTCCCTGCACGCGGAAGCCGAAAAAGACGTCGCCGTTCGCATCCGCCGTCAGTGGCGTATTGATGAAGACAGCCGAGTTAAAGCCCGCCGCACGCGTCTGATAATCCGACTGCGTGGTGTAGAACGCCTGGCGAACAGGAGTACCCGGCGTAGCTGAATCCGGATTCGATATATAGAGGATAGTGCCGCCCGCGCCGGCATAGTAAAGACGAGTGCCGCTCGCGTTGGCGACGAGAACCGGCTGATAGACCGGCGTGATCGTGGATGTTGGCGCAACGTAGTCCGTCGAGAGCGCGTAGAGCGAAGCGCCCGTTGAACCAGTGAACGCGTTCAATTGAAATGCGCCGCCCGCGATTTGCGACGGTGCGATCACCGTGTTCGCCGCAGTGATCACCGGCGAGGCATAGCGTGACGCGGAACCACTCGTATTCGAATTCAGACTCGTGGTCCACTTCACGCGGCCGAGATCCTGGCTCGTCGGCGTGTAAGCCGAAGTGTGCTGCGCGTTTCCAGCGAAGGTCGGAACCGCTCCTATCGCAGGTGGCGCGGACACCGGCAGCAACGGGAAATTCGCGTTCGTGTAGTCGATGATCAGATCATCCATCGCATTCGTATACGCGAGGTTAGCCGCCGTTTTTTGTTCGTTGCCGAGCCAAACCAAGTCGACGGATTGATTGAACGAATCTGTCGTGTTCACCGACCCAACCAGATTCAGGCTGGTGTCGTAAAGATTGAACGTGACCGTCGAGCCCTTCACGACCTTCATCGAAACCCAATAGCAGGTGTTGTCCGAGACAGTGATTCGTCGGAGCGAAGTTGAATCTGGTCCCGTCGGGCTCAACCGAATGCTTCGAACGTTGTCGACACTGTTGCGTTCATCCGCGAGCCGCCACGTCGGTCCAAACGCGTTATTCAAAAAGCCGAAGAAATTCGGGCCGCCCTCGTATGCGTAGGACGACGCGCTCTGGTTCGACGTGCAATACCACATGCCCATCGAGACCGAAGTCTGCGTCGATGGGAGATACATCCCGACATACGCGACCCCTCCGGTTGGATCGTTGTACTGAAGTCCTCGATTACCCGTGGCGCCCGAAATTCCGCTCTGCGCGCTCGAAACCACTGTCAGTGAATTGATCGGATTGCTGATGATCCACGTTTCGCCGGTGCCGTGCGTTGAAGACGCAAGCGTTGTCGTGGTCGGCGTCACACCAAGCGCCGCGCCTTCGAAATCGACCCAATAGTTGTAGGTGATTCCCGGATAGCTAGCGTGAACGGCGACGACTGCCACCAAAAGAATCAGCGTGACTCCAATTGCCACGCGCCAACGGGTCATAAGCTGAGGCAGGAATTTTGTATTTCGAGGTTGCAAGGATCGCCTCCTGACTGCCATCCAGACCTGAAAATCCGATTCAAAAATTTGGCCGTTTTGGGTACAGGGAGAAGCAATCGCTCCGTCCGACCCAAGGGAAAACCGGATGAATCCGCCGACTCGCGCTTCAAAACTCGGGATAACTCCACAGATACAAAGCCGTCGGGAAGGCGCAACAATGCCGATAGGCATGGGTGGGCCCAACCCTTCAGCGCGGTGTTAGAACACGTCAGCAATTCGGCCCGACCTGAGCCGGCTGGCGACGGTGGGGACAATCGCAAGCAGAACTTCGCACACGCGAAGACACGAAAATCTGTAATGGGGAGTAGCAAGCAGTGGGCCAAGCTCGGGCTGGCCCAACGGACAGGATCACCGCTATCTATCTGATTCTATTATCGTTACAAAAATTGACACTGTTCCGGGCGCACGAAAGTCCGGAAAGTGTGCAAACACTTGTCCTTGGCGGGAGGTTTTCGGCAAAACTTTCGCCCGGAGTGTCTCAGTTCACAGGGGCTGAAACAGGCGCGCTCCAGGCGATCCTGGCAAGCCACTGCAAATGCAAAGGTTAGGATTTGTCGGATATCTGCGCAAGCCCTGCGTCTTGCATTGCGATCAGGCCCAGGGCAGACCAATCCTTATTTGCATTGCCTCGCGCCATGGCCGTCAGAAAGCGGTCGCGGACAACGCTTGCGATTGGCATCGGGACACTTTGCGATTCGGCGGCTTGCATGACGAGCCGGATATCCTTGAGTCCTAGCGGAAGAGCGAAGCCAACTTTGTCGTAATTCCCTGCCACGATCAGACCGCCATATATCTTGTAAACGGGCGCGTCGAAAAGCGTCGATGTAAGAAAGTCCGTCAGCACGGCAGGATCAACACCCGACTTTCGCGCAAACGCGAGGGCTTCGGAAAGCGATTCCAAAACGCTAGCAATCAGAAAATTTCCTGAGAGTTTCACGACGTTCGCGAGCGATGGCTTTTCACCGATTACGAGCAATTTTGGCCCAAACGATTCGAACAACGGCTTGCAGCGCTCGACCACGTGTGACGGCCCTGCGGCAACCACCGCAAGTCGGCCGGCTTCGGCGGCTTCAGGACGGCCAAAGACCGGGCACGAAACGAAGTCCTGTCCCGCGGCAGAATGCGCTGCGGTGAGTCGATCGCTCAAAGCGACGCTAATCGTGCTGCACGAAATGTGAACGCCGCCATGCGGCAGAGACGCCAGAATGCCGCCGTCGCCGAATACTTGCGACTCGAGCGCGGCATCATCGGCGAGCATCGTCATCACGATTCCCGTGCGGGACGCTTCCGCAGACGTCGAGGCAACTGTCGCACCGTCGGCGCGCAAAGCCTCCGCTCGCGACCGTGTGCGATTAAAAACCGTCACGCGATGACCAGCGCGCAGGAGACTCTTCGCCAATCCGGTACCCATACCACCGAGACCGATCAGACCTACATCCATTCGTCGCTCCAAATCGTTCGAGTTCTATTCGGTTTTTTGCGCTTGAGAGGAGTCGTCGGCCGTACCGGTCGAGTTGCCACCCTTGCCGATCGACCAGACCACGTCGCGCACGCGTTCGCCTTCACGCTTCATCCGGTCCATCAACCTTCGTGCCCAGATGAATTCCGCGGCCAAAAGGCTGAGTCCGAGGAAGATCACAAGCCAGCCGGGCCCGGGAGTCACGATCATGACCACTCCGACCAACAGGAGCGTAAATCCAGCAACGATCCGGAAGGCACGGCGGACCTGTTCGACGGTGCGGACGATCATTTGGGATGCTTCCGAAGTCCGAAGAGCGGACCGGAGTGGTTGAACGCTCGATCGTGGTTCAATCTCGAGAGGCGCAACCGCTTCCGACCGCATTGAGAATAACACGGACATGCGGCTTGGATGCCGGTGAGCAATGTGTGGTTGGAATATTTAGCAAGCAATTTCAAGCTTTTGGACGCACCGGCCCGTTCGTCCGGTAGTGCTTTCCAATTATTGTTATCCTTTGCCTCCACCAGCAAAGTGGCGTCACTTTACCTTGGTGTGGCCCCACGGTTGGTGTGGCTTCTCAGAGCATGACCACAAACACAGAACTACAACCTGACGGGGCAATCGTCCTCGACGAATCTCACCTCGGCTATTTCGGATGGCGAGTCGCCGTTGCGGCGTGCCTTGGTGTGATGGGCGGATTCGGTTCGCTCTTCGTTTACACGTTTACCGTCTTCGTAAAACCGCTCGGTGCTCAATTCGGATGGAATCGTGAAGCCGTCTCTCTCGGATTTGCGATTGCAGCGATGACCGTCGGTATGGCGTCCCCGCTGATCGGGCGCTTGATCGACCGCTTTGGTCCTCGCCACATCATTCTTCCTTGCATGACCGTGTTTGGTTGCGGCATCGCCTCCTTCGCGCTTTTGCGCTCGGGGATTTGGCAGTTCTACCTGACTTGTTTCGTGATCGGTGTCGTAGGCAACGGCGCAGCACATCTCGCCTATGCCCGTTCGATCTCGACATGGTTCGAACGTCGCCTGGGCACGGCTCTGGCGATTGTGATGGTCGGAGCGGGCCTCGGCGCGATGATTCTGCCGGTTGTCGCGCAAGCGGTTGTCACAGGGTCGGGTTGGCGCGCCGCGTATCTGACTTTAGGCATTCTCGCCTTACTGCTTGGGCTTCCACTCAGCTGGCGCTACGTCAGAGATCGTGACGCGACTACCGAGAAAAATCAGTCCGCTCAGGTCGAGCGCACAGGGATGACCTGGCAGCAAGGGACGCGGTCGATCGCCTTCTGGATCATCGTCGCGGTCCTCTTTGTCAGCTCGATCAGCATGAACGGCGCGATCACGCATCTCTCCGCCTTGCTGACGGATCGAGGGATCACCGCCGGAAGCGCCGCACTGTGCGCATCGATTCTCGGCGGCACCAGCATCCTCGGCAGAGTTGTAACCGGCTGGTTACTCGACCGCTTCTTCGGCGGGCGCGTCGCGTTCGTCATCAACCTGGCTACGGCTGGCGGAATTTTTATGCTCGCGAACGCCAATAGTTTCGGCACAGGGGCGGCGGCGGCGATGCTCATCGGCATCGGAGCCGGCGGCGAAGCGGCGATCACGCCGTATTTGCTGACGCGCTATTTTGGGTTGCGCGCCTTTTCCACGCTGTATGGCCTGACTTGGACTTTTTACGCCGCAGCCGGGGCGGCAGGCCCCGTCATCCTGGGGCGAACGTTCGATCTGACTGGATCCTACACTTCTCTGCTCTCGACTCTCGGTATTGCCTTGGCAGTTGCCGCGGCGATGATGCTGCTGCTCCCCAGGTACCCGGCTCAAGTCGCCAAGAGTTAGCAGCGCCTGCTGCGTAAAATCGTTTTACGTGACAAATCCTCGAAAATGTTTTTTAGTGTAGGCCAACTGGTCCGGACGGAGCACCTTCTCTCGCGCCTTTGAAAGCGGATCGGCAAGCAATGTCCCATTCACCGGAAACAGGCGTTTTCAACCACTCGTGATTGCGTCTTTTGCCTGGCGAATTTCATTCGATAGGAGAGAAAATTGGCCTCAGTTCTGATCACCGGAACCAGCAAAGGAATCGGCCTCGAAGCGGCGTTGGCATTTGCACGCAAAGGCCACAAGGTATTCGCAACCATGCGCAATCCGGCGCGAGACACGGAGTTGGCTCAACGCGCCGCCGACGAGAAATTGCCCATTTCGATTTCGGCGATGGACGTCGATTCAGACGACTCGGTGAAGGCTACCTTCGACGCGCTGGCGAAAGACGGCCAGCAAATCGATATCCTCGTGAACAACGCCGGTATCGAACGATCGGGCTCCATCGAAGAATTGCCGCTCTCGGAATTTCGAGCGGTGATGGAGACGAATTACTTCGGCGCGCTTCGCTGCATCCAGGCGGTTGTAGCGCAGATGCGCGAACGCAAGAGCGGCTGCATCATCAACGTCAGCTCCGTCGCCGGCAAAATATCGTGCGCGCCGCTGACTTCTTACTGCGCCACGAAGTGGGCTCTCGAAGCATTGAGCGAAGGGCTTGCCGGTGAAATGAAGACGTTTGACGTTCGCGTCGCGCTGGTCGAGCCCGGAATCATCGACACCGCGATGGCGCGCCGCATCACTGTGAACGAAAAGACATCGCCCTACCGTCAGGGAGATAGATTCGCCGCACTCTTCCAGAATTCGCTGAAGACGCCGGTGCATCCTTCGCTCGTCGCCGACAAGATCCTGGAGGTCGCCGAAAGCGCGACTTGGAATGTGCGTCATCCCGTCGGCCCCGACGCGATTCCGTTCCTCCAGTGGCGCAAAGGCATGAGCGACGAAGAATGGGTCGAACTCAACAGCAGCGACGACGCGACCTGGGATGCGAAAATGGCCAAAGACTTCGGCGGACCGGCGCCGGAAGAACGTGCCTCAGCAGCCGGAACGGCGGATTAAGGCTTCAGCCACGCCTCCCGGCCTTGGCGGACGAATTCGTCGTCATTTAGCTCGGGGTATGCAGCGTAGACGCGATCGATTTCTTCTCGTTGACCTGGACTGAGCGTCTCATTCGGATCGAGGCACGAGATCCGTTCGAGCAGGCCTTGCCGCCGCAGCACTTCGTGCAAACCGGCGATGCAGCCGGCAAATTTGTTGGCAGCGTCAAAGAATGCGGCGTTGCTGTCGGTCACTTGCATCGACTTCTCTATCAAGCTTGTGGAAATTTCGCGATTTGCATCGACAACCGCGTGACACTCATGGAGCTGTTCGACCGCGCGCTTCGTCCAGACAGACCAATGCCCTAAGAGCCCGCCGACGATGCGAAGTGATCTTAGCTGCCTCTTGCCGTCGAAGGAAAACGGCGTGAGCAAATCCATCACAATGTTGTCATCGTTGCCCGTATACAGCGCAATATCGCGCCCGGATTCCGCGACGGCCCGAACAACGTCAAGCGTCTGATAGCGGTTGAACGGTGCAATTTTAATCGCCACCACATTCTCGATCTCCGCGAACCGCCGCCAGAAGGAATAGGAAAGCAATCGACCGCCGACTGCCGGCTGCAGATAGAACCCAACCAGCGGAAGAGTCTTCGCTACTTCTTTGCAGTGGGCCAGCAGGCGATCGTCATCCCACGCAGCGACCGCGCCCAAACTCAACAGACCGGCGTGATATTTGAGATCACGCAGCAAGGTGGCCTCAGTTACAGCTTGGCTCGTTTCCCCGCACACGCCGCCGATACGAACGAGCGCTGTCGCCCGGTCGGCGTCCGCACGATCCATCTCTTCCGCTGCAAGCCGCAAGACCGGCTCGAATAATCCGATCCTCGGCTGGCGAATCGCGAATTGTGTCGTATGCACTCCGACCGCGAGCCCGCCGGCTCCCGCCGCTATGTAATAGCGTGAGAGCGCTCGCTGACGCCGCTCGTCAAGGCTCCCGTCCGCCGTAAGAGCGAGCGGATGCGCTGGAATCGCGATTCCGTTTTTGATTGTTTTTAGGATGCTTGCGTCAATATTCAGCGGCATTGGCTAGAAATTTCTCAAGAAATCAAAATCGTCCCGCACGCTCTTCAAAATGTGTTGGCTTGGCCAAAGTGGCGCCACCCTTGGCGACCCAGTCCGCGATCCAGTCGAGCATTTGGCTGATGCCGACCGGAGGTTTGCCGAAAAGCGCGAACGCCTTGTTGGAATTGTTGAGCAACGCATCTCCGGACTCCGCGCCCTCGAATGTGACCGCCTTGCCGAATCTCGCGCCGAATTCCTCAGCCAGCTTCCGAACGCTGAGAATCTCGGCCCCAGTTATATTCAACACATTCGGCGGCGCCGTGGCGTGCGCCAGCGACTCAAGACTCATCGCCGACGCGTCCCTCTGCCAGATCGTATTCAAATAACCCATCGAAAGCGAAACGGGCCGTCCCGAATGCACTTTTTGTGCGATGTCGACCAGCACTCCGTAACGCATCTCGGTGGCGTAATTCAGCCGTAGTATCGTCATCTTCGTTCCGTTGGCCCGGCTGAAGTGCTCGAAGATCCGTTCGCGGCCAAGACAACTCATCGCGTACTCGCCCGCGGGGTTCAGTTCGTCATCCTCGCACGATCCGGCTCGCGACACTGGACAAAGCCCGTAGACATTCCCCGTCGAAAAAACGGCGATTCGACTGGCACGATAGCGTTCCGCGACAAGTCCTGGCAAGTACGCATTCATGGCCCACGTGCGCCATGCTTGCCCGGTCGAACCGAATTTCATCCCCGCCATGTAGACGACATTCGCGGCATCTGGAAGCGCCGCGAGCGCTTCGCGGTCCAGCAGATCGCAGCGAATCGTTTCCACTCCCCAATCCGCAAGGCGACGTTCGAGTTCCGGCGATGAAAATCGCGACGCTCCGATGACGCGCCGCTTCACGCCAGCCATGTCGGACGCTCGCTTCGCCATGCGCGCCAGCGTCGGCCCCATCTTCCCCGCGACGCCGAGCACGATGATGTCGCCATCGAGTGCCTGCATCGCCCGAACAACACCTTCGGTCGGATCGCTGAGCAGTTCTTCGAGGTGCGCTTCGTCGCGGATCGAGTTGAGTTCAGTCTGCATTCTGAAATTTGGTGAGCGCGCTGAAAGCTGGCGTCAAAAAATTCGGGCTCGCAAGATTGTACTCAAACGCGCATCGCGAGTCGCCCGGATTCCTGTATTCTGGCCATTCGAATCGAGGCTCGACGATCCATGCAACTCCGTGTAATGACCAGGCAAGACATACCCGGCGGCGTTCGCCTCAACACCATCGTTGGCTGGAATCAGACCGAAGCCGACTGGACTCGATTTCTCGACGCCAGCCCAGACGGTTGCTTCGTGATGGATGACGATGGAAAAATCGTAGGGACATCCGCCACGATTCCCTACGAGCGCCGATTCGCATGGATCGGAATGGTTCTCGTCGACCCCGACTATCGAAATCAAGGCATCGGCAACTCACTCTTGCGACGAGCCATCGAACATCTGGATGGCACAGGCATCCCAACGCTCAAACTCGACGCAACTCCCGCTGGAAAGCCTCTTTACGAAAAAATGGGCTTCGTCACCGAGTACGAAATCGACCGCTGGATCTTGAAGCGCAGCGTGACCCGAAATCCAGCCACGACAATTTCTGTTCTTCCCACGGATTTGCTCAAGCAGGTCTTCGAATATGACCGCGAAGTATTCGGTGCCGACCGGAGCGCCCTCCTCAGCTCCCTCAGCGACCATGCACCGAGCTTGGTGGTCGTGCCAAGTTGGTTTGAGCGCCAAGGATACGCCTTCGGCCGGCACGGACTCACCGCCGATCACCTCGGTCCTTGGATGGCCCGCGACGACCGCACCGCAGAAATCTTGCTCAAAGAGTTCCTCCAGCGCTCCACGCGCGAAACCATCATCGTCGACGCTCTTAAATCCACTCGCGCCACAAGCGAACTCTTGCGCGAACAAGGCTTCCAGCCCGCGCGACCTCTGACGCGCATGTATCGCGGCCCGAACGAATTTCCCGGCAATCAAACCTTTCTCTGCGCCATCCTCGGCCCCGAATTTGGATGAATCTTCGCATCGCTCAGGGTAAGCTTCGCAGTTCGTGACGCACTCGCCCGCCACAACGGAACCCAACCGACAGGCTGAACCGTCGCCCAATGCCACGACAGACGCCACCGGTGAAACCTACTATGGCTGGTGGATCGTATTCGCCGCTTTCCTGAATCTCTTCCTCGTCGTCGGCATCATTTTTTACGGCTTCCCCGCCTTCTATCCTTATTTCGTTCAGGATCTTCACTTCACTCGCGCGCAGCTCACGCAAGGTTTTCTGCTCGGCTTTCTTTTCGCGGGCTTGCCTTTCGGAATCATTGCCGGCGCGCTGATCGATCGCGTCGGCGCCAGAGCCGTCATCTTGGCCGGCGTTGCCCTGGTTTCGGGCTCACTCGTTCTGATGAGCAGAATCACCGCGTTCTGGCAATTCGAACTCCTCTGCATCGTGGAAGTCATCGGCTACGTTTTCGCCGGCCCCATCGCTAACCAGGTGTTAGTCGCCCGTTGGTTCGAACGCCGCCGCGGCCAAGCGATGGGCTACGCCTACCTCGGACTCGGCTTGGGCGGAGTCGTTGCGCCGCTTTTGGTGAACTATCTCGCGCGCACGCTTGGCTGGCGCCCCGCGCTCGAAATCATCGGCGCCGCGATTGCCCTTGTGCTGATTCCGACGGGCCTCTGGATCACGCGTTCGAAACCCGCCGACCGCGGGATCGATCCTAAGCAGTTCGGTGAAACATCCACACAAAACAAAGTTGCGACTCCCGCTCCCGCATCAGCGGGAGTGGCCCGAGCCATTCGAACCGCACCATTCTGGCTGATCCTGCTCGGCTCAACTCTCGCCATTGGAGCCATCGGCGCCGTCATCCAACATTTCATCCTGTTTCTTAAGGATTCCGGCTACACCGCGACGGTCGCTTCGCGCTATCTCAGCATCCTTTTGACCGCCAGTCTCGCTGGACGCGTCGTCGTCGGCTACATCGCCGATCGCCTTTCGAAATCCTTCATCATGGCGATCTTCTATTTCCTGATCGGCGCCTCCGTGCTCCTGCTCGCGCATCCGCAATCCACGCTCGCCATCTGGGCTTTCGCCTCGGTCTTTGGCTTCGCCATGGGCGCCGATTACATGCTCATCCCGCTTGTCGTCTCAGAAAACTTCGGCACCGCGTCGCTCGGCAAAATCCTCGCACTGATCATCATGGGTTATTCCGTCGGACAGTGGGCCGGCCCCTGGTTCGTCGGCAAACTCTTTGACGCTCGTCACAACTACGACCTGGCCTGGACTCTCATCGCCATTTTCGCCATGATCGGCGCGGGCGCAATTTACCTGACCTATCTCGGTTCACGCCGCGCACAGTCTTCGCGGCACTAACTCATTCTCAACGCAGGATTTTCCAGGGAAGCTACCTCCGCGTTCTAGTTCCCGAAATTGGGCAAGGCAGGCGACTTCGCAGATTTCATTTCAAGACCCAGCAGTTTCGCGATCGTGGGCGCCACTTCGCGGTTCGTAATCACTCCCAGTTGCGAATGTTTCGGGACTCCCGCGCCGCAAGCCATAAATATGGCCTGCATCTTCGGATCGAAATTCAAATAACCGTGCGTCCCACCATCAGCATCCGTGATGTAGGTCTTCGCCACATCACCCGAGAACGCGTAATCGGGCTTGCCGGCTAACACCAGATCCGGCGCCTGATCCGATTCCGCCGGTGTCGGTAGTCCGAGCGTGGAAAAATCTTCGACGCCATAAATCTTCTCGATACCCTCGGCTTTCGAATAGATCGATCGAATCTTCGAAACCAGCTCCGCCTTCCGCGCTGAATTGTTGACGTACACCATCCCAATCCCGCCCTCCGGCACAACCCATGCATCTCCGTGTAACTTCCCATCGCTCGCCACAGACAAAATTCCCTTCTCCTGCAACAAAACATTCGCGTGAATCCGATGCCGATACGCGCGAAACCCATGATCCGACACGATAATCACCGTCGACCGCCCCGCAAATCCCGGCCGCTCCAACACATCGACAACGCGCTTCACCTGCGAATCAAGCCAGGCCATCGCCGTCATACTCGCGTTGCTCATCGGCCCGTATTCGTGACTGATGTCATCCAGCGTCAGCAAATGAAACAGCAACAGGTTCGGATGATGATCTTCCAAAATCCGCACCGCGGCATCTGTCCAAATCTCGTCCTGCCAAGCCTGGCTGCTGCTCTCGAATGTCCTGAGCTGTTCCGCCGTCACCGTCCCATCGGCAATCAACTTCTTCTCAATCTCGCCGTCAGGTTCCGGCAGCTCCGGGAATTTCCAATCAATCGTCTTCGCGTTATAGATCGCCACCCAATCAACCTGCGCGGTCGTCAGCCCCGCCTCATGTGCCACGTCATAAATCGTCGGCGAATGAACCATCACATCCTTGTCCCGCCAAGGTTCGATCTTCGGCGCCCCATCCTTTTCCGGACGCTCCAGCAGCCCGTTAAACACAACGCGGTGCTGCGATGCGTCGACGCCCGTAGCGATCGCCGTATGATTCGGCCAGGTCACCGTAGGATTGACCGGCTGCATTGACTCCGCAACCGCACCCTCACTCGCCAATTTGCGCAACGTAGGAATCGGCAGCCGCGGATCCTTCAGCGCGTAAGCCGGAAAACCGTCCAAACTGATCACCACTACAACGCGATCTTTCCTATCGCTCGACGCAGTCCCTTTGTTCTGCGCGTGAATCAGCGGAAACCGCAAAAAAAACGGCAGCACCAAAGCAATCGCCGCAATCACACAAATCCGCCGCTCATGCTCTAGAAATCGATTCACAAAATCCCTCCACGCGAATCCGCGCCATTATCGCAAAGCCTTTTGCTTTTCGAGAGCTGGCAAGCGCAAATTGGAATCGTTCACGCACCCACTAAAACGCCCTGTGCCTGACGGGCAACTCCCGGGGTGTGAGGGAGTGTTGCTGACCGTCAGGCACATGTTCGTCACTGCAAACTTTTCTACAGCATCGGCCTCGATCACGGTTGTAGGGGCCGGGGCTTGCTCCGCCCGTTCCCTGCGTCTTGCCGCGATCTCAGCGCTAGAACAGCAGCTTCAGCGACAGCTGCATAATCCGCGGAGGATTCGCTGCGAGCGACTGTCCAAACGTCCCCGTGAAGTTGTTAGCCGCCGTCGGTAAGTCCGCGATATTCCCATCCGGCGATTGGAACTGCGCATGGTTGAACGCGTTGAACAGCTCGCACCGGAACTCCAGCCGCATCTGTTCGCGAATCGTCGTGTCCTTCAGCAGCGCCATGTCCCAGTTATTCAGACCCGGCCCCGAAAAGAACCGCCGCGACGCATTCCCAAGCTGCCCCAACGCTTCCGGCGTGAACAGCGCCGTGTTGAAGTATGTCCCCTTGCGCGGATTCGAAATCTGCAGCGATCCCGGCGTGTAGTTCGGCGTATCGATCGGCAGCGAAATCGCTCCCGCACCGCCCGTACCCGTCAACGAATTGTCATCCGTCTCCACCAGCGTCACAGGAATTCCCGTCGAAAACCGGGTGATCCCGCTCACTCGCCAGCCCTGCACCAGTCGCCGCGGCCCCGGCAGGCGACTGAGCGGCAACTCATAGTCATAGCTGATGACAAAATTGTGCCGCATATCGAACGCCGACAATGACCGCGCATTCGGATCGATGTAATTGATCTGCTCGCCGTAGCCGGAAGAATTGTCCAGTGATTTCGAATACGTATATCCCGCTAGGAAACTCAGCGTCTTGAATCGTTGTCGCAAACTGACTTGCAGCGAGTTGTATGCCGATTTTCCTTCTGTGATGAACAACCCTTCGCTGCCGAAATCGTTCCCGAAAGGCCCGCGCGTGCCGTTGATCACTGTCCCGGCCGCCGTCGTGTACGTCCCATTTTCGCCGCCCGGTCCGCAGGTCGCCGAACCCGGCGCCACCCGCACGATCGTACTCACGCTCAAACACGTTACCGGATTTCCGGCGTTCGCCTCCAAAGACGACAGCAACCGATGCCCTTGCGCTCCGATGTACCCGAGGCTGAGCAGCGTCGCCGACCCGATCTGCCGTTCAATCGTGAGCTGATACTGCTCCGTATAAGGCAAATCGTTCTTGTGCCAGAACGCCGGCGAAGTCCCGATCGGCAAGAAATTCGCCCAATTGATCGACGTGTCTGGATTGGAGGGCGAGGCATTGAACGGCGGCGGTGCCACCGGGAAGCGCTGCCCTTCTACAAAACCGGTCGAACGATCAACGAACGGCGTCACAAATTCCGGCGGCACCGGACTCTGATAGAACGCTCCGAATGGCGCATCACCGATCTCGTTGAAGTTTGTCGCGCCTTCGAACGTTGTGTAGAACATTCCCCAGCCGGCGCGGATGCTCGTCTTACCGGTCCCTCCGGTAAGTTTCCGCAAAAACCCATCATTGAAATTCGGCGAGTACGCCATACCGGCGCGCGGCGCAAAATTGTGATACCGCGTCGGCGCCAGCGTCGTCGGCACGCCCGGATCGCCCGGGAACAGCCAGCCCGTCGGCGACCCCGGATATACAAGCGACTGCACTCCGGGAATCAATGTCTGGATTTCGTTGTGCTCTTCCGACCACGGCCGCGAAATATCCCAACGTAGTCCGTAGTTCAGCGTGATGTTTGAGCGCACCCGCCAACTATCCTGACCATACGCGCCGAAATACCGCGTAAGTCCGTACGACGGATAGCCTTGCCCTTGCGAATAATTTGCCGGCGCGCCGATCAGGAAGTCCGCAAAATCGTCGCCCGTCTCATTTCCGTTGAACGTGAAATCGCCGTTCGAACCGAGGTTGTATTCCACCATCTGCGTGAAGCGATAATTCGCGCCGATGCTCAGCGTGTGCGTCCCGATAATTTTTCTATAGTTGTCGAGCGCCTGGTACGTGTTCTCCGTCACTCCCAGCGGACCGCCCGAAGCACCAAACGAAAAATCGTTGAAATGAATGTTCGGCACGTGTGCGTACAACGGTTGCGAAGGCGAAATTCCCAGCGTGTCGGGGCCGAAAGCGAAACCAAGCGTTCCCGGAGTCACGCCCTCGCCTCCCGTTGGCGCGTGAATCAAATAGTGCAGCCGCGTGTAGCCGAATCGGATTTCATTTACGGCTCCGCTGCCGAATGTCTTCGAATCGCCGATGTTCACCACCTGCGAGCGCCCCGTGAAGTTGCTGCCGAACCCCGGCAGCGCGATGCTCGGCACGCTCTGCTTGTACTGGTCAAAGAAATAGTATGTGCTGATCAGTCCGATCGAAGAGTTGTAGTCAACGCGCCCGCTTGTCTTATCGTCTCGCAGTCGCGACGGCAGCGCCGCGTCCGGAACGAACAGGCTCGTCCCTCCAACTACCTGCGTCACCGGCAACACGAACGGCAACAGGTTCGTCGAAGGAGCCGTCCACAACGATTTCGGAATTTGCGCGTTCGGGAAAACGCACTGCGTATTCGAAACACAACCAGCCGTGTAGTACGGTTCGCCATTCGTGACTGCGTAACCCGCGCGCGTCGACAACTCCTGCGCCCACGCATCACCTTGCACCACGCCGGCCAACTGCCCGGCAATCGACGAAAAATCTCCGGTCCGCTCCGCGTCCGATGGGACCGCGACCTGCCCGCTCGATCCCGACTGCCCGATGATTACGCGATTCCCCTGATAGTCCCCAAAGAAAAACAGCTTGTCGCGCTTGATCGGTCCGCCAATCGTCCCACCGAATTCGTTCTGCTTGTGTTCATCGCGCGTCGCGCTGAAAAAGTTTTTCGCGTCGAAATCCTGGTTCCGCAAGAACTCGAACAAGCTTCCGTGATACGCATTCGACCCCGACTTCGTAATGACGTTGATCTGCCCGCCCGCATACGTCCCGTACTCGGCGTCAAAATTGTTGGTAATGATGCGGAACTCCGCAATCGAATCCAGGTTCGGAATAATTGCTGTCGTCGAAAACGCCGGCTCCTGCACCGACGCGCCATTCAGCATGAATCCGTTCGCCGATTCGCGCTGCCCGTTCACCGAAACGTCGCCCGCGTTCGAATCTCCAGAAACCTTCGTAAACGTGAATCCCGTCGCGCTGAATTGCCCGCCTTGCCCTCCCGCCAATCCCGACGAAACCGACGCCACTCCAGGCTGCAGCGAGAGAAGGTCGGTGTAGCTCCGCGTCACCAGCGGCACCGCCACGATCGTGTCGCCGCTGATCACCTCTCCGCCCTGCGTGCTCGCGGTGTCCAATTGCACGACATCGCTCGACACTTCGACCTTCTCGCTTACCTGGCCAACCGACAGCTTGACGTTCAAAACTTTCGCCGAGTTCACGTCGATCAGAATCCCCGTCTCGCGGAACGTCACAAAACCAGCCATCTGCACTTCGATGACGTACGTCCCCGGCGCGAGGTTCAGGAACGAATAAAACCCGTCCGAGTTCGTCTGCTGCTTCTCCGCGATTCCCGTATCGACCGCTTTCGCCTCGACCGTCGCGCCAACAACCGCCGCGCCTGTCTGATCGGTGACCACGCCCGAAATTCCGGCGGTGGTCGCAGCTCCCGCGACCGGTCCAAGCCCCGCCAACAACAGAAGACACATCAAGCCAAAAACAACGAAGCCAACAAACCGGTTCCCCGTCGCGGCCGCCGCACAGTTGTGGAAGCGACCCCGTTGATTTGCATTCATGAACATCTCCTCTCGATCATGGCGAATAAGGAATTCAACCACTCCACACCGGTTCTTAACGTTTAGTTGAAAACCTTATACCAACCTCTCGTTGGCCAGGTCAAGAGAGATTTTGCAAAACTATGTGTCGTTTCCGATTCGCCGGGTGTGAATATCCGTTCACTCATAGAATTAGCCTTTTTGTTGAACATTTAGCAATGTCTCGTTCATCGGAAATTCATTTTGCCGCCGCATCGATACTCTGTCGTTGACATCGTGTGAACACTCAGAATAGGATTCAAAGCGTTTAGACGTATGCTTCACGAATTCGCCGCCCGGAGACACGCGCTTTGAGTGACGACAGATTTCTGGTCCATTCCATCAACATCCCGCCGGACAAATCCGGGGAACTGATCGAGCTCCCGCGTGAGAAAACGCAGTGGGAATGGATGAGCTTCTTCGTCCGCCGCCTGCAACCCGGCGACGTTTTCAAAACCCGGACCGCCGACGAAGAGGCGGCTTTCGTGATTTTGGGTGGGACTTGTACCGCCGATTGGGGCCAGGGCCCGAAGCGCATCGGCAAACGCAAGAACGTCTTTGACGGTTTTCCCTACACCTTATATCTGTCCGCGCATCAGGCCGTATGGTTCACCGCCGAGTCGGTCTGCGAAATCGCAGAGTGCCGCGTCCCCTCCACAGCCAAGCACGACTCCCGTTTGGTCGAACCCAAAGACGTATCGACCAATCTCCGCGGCGGCGGCAACGCTTCTCGCCAGATCGTCGACGTAATCTCTCCCGCCTTCCCTGCCGATAAGTTGATGGTCATTGAGGTCTACACACCCGGCGGAAATTGGTCCAGCTTCCCTCCGCACAAGCACGACGTTCACAACCTGCCGGCCGAAGCCGACCTCGACGAGATCTATTACTTCCGCTTTCAAAAGCCTGAAAGCTTCGCGTTCCAACATCTCTACGGCAACGAAGAAGTCGGCAGCCGCACACTAAAGACCCGAGATGGGGACACCGTCCTCGTCCGCAGCGGCTACCACACCGTCGTCGCCGGCCCCGGCTACGATACCTACTACCTTAATTTTCTCGCGGGTTCGGCGCGCACTTTGGCCGCCACCGAAGATCCGCAGCACACATGGATTCGCTCGACCTGGAAGGCCACGGACCCGCGCTTACCGCGAGTCCGCGGGTGATTCACGGCGGTGTAGAGGCTATGCTCTGATAGGACAATTTCCTATGACAAGACGCCTCACTGTTGCGCAAGCCATCGTCGCGTTCCTGCAAAACCAGTTCGTCGAACGCGACGGCGTGCAGCATCGATTCTTCGAAGGTTGTTTTGGAATTTTCGGCCACGGCAACGTCGCCGGTATCGGCCAGGCCCTCGAGCAGGATCGCGGCCTCCGCTACTACCTCTTCCGCAACGAGCAGGCCATGGTCCACGCCGCCGTAGCATTCGCAAAAGCATCGTTCCGCCTGCGAACGATGGTCTGCACCAGCTCCATCGGCCCCGGCGCAACAAACATGCTCACCGGCGCCGCCCTCGCGACGATCAACCGAATTCCTGTTTTGCTTCTTCCCGGCGACATCTTCGCCCGCCGAAACGTCGCGCCGGTTTTGCAGCAACTCGAATCGCCCACAACGCAAGACATTTCCGTCAACGATTGCTTCCGCCCCGTATCGCGCTACTGGGATCGCATCAATCGCCCTGAGCAAATCCTCACTTCCCTTCCCGAAGCCGTCCGCGTCCTGACTTCCCCAACCGAAACCGGCACTGTCACCCTTTCCCTTCCGCAAGACGTACAAACCGAAGCCTTCGATTTCCCCGAAGAGTTTTTTCAAAAACACGTCTGGACGATTCCACGCTCGCGTGCCGATCAGGATCTGCTGAAACGCGCGGCGTTTTGGACTCGTTCTGCAAAAAAACCGCTGATCGTCGCCGGTGGCGGTGTCCTCTACTCCGAAGCTTCGAAAGAATTAGGCGAATTCGCAGCCGTGACCGGAATTCCCGTCGGCGAAACAAACGCGGGCAAAGGCTCGCTTCACCATAATCACGCGCAAACCGTCGGCGCAATCGGTGTCACCGGAACTCCCGGCGCAAACATCCTCGCTCGCGAAGCAGATCTCATCATCGGAATCGGCACGCGCTATACCGATTTCACCAGCGCTTCCAAAACCGCATTCCAAAACGTCGACGTCCGCTTCATCAACATCAACGTCACCGAATTTGACGCCTACAAACACGCTGCCCTTCCTCTGACGGGTGACGCTCGCGCGACGCTCCAGGAATTGCGCGGCGTTCTCGGCGAATATCGCGTTCAAGAAAGTTATCGCGCAAAAATCGCAGAGCTCCGCAAAGCGTGGGACAAGGAAGTCGAGCGCATCTACAGCGGCCGCGCTGAAGGAAAACTCACGCAAGGTGAGATCATCGGCGCCGTCAACGATTTCACAAAGCCATCAGACATCATGATCAACGCAGCAGGCAGCATGCCCGGAGATCTCCACAAACTTTGGCGCACGTCAGAGCCCGGCGGATACCACATGGAGTACGGATACTCCTGCATGGGCTACGAAATCGCCGGCGGCCTCGGCATAAAAATGGCCCGCCCCGATCGCGATGTCTACGTGCTCGTCGGCGACGGCTCCTACCTGATGATGGCGCAGGAATTAGTCACGTCTTTGCAAGAAGGCATGAAGCTGAACATCGTTTTGGTCGACAACCACGGCTTCGCCAGCATCGGTGGCCTCAGCCGCAGTCTCGGCAACGAAGGTATGGGCACCGACTACCGCTACGCGAAAAATGGCCGCTACGAAGGCGATCCAATTGAAATCGACTATCGCGCCAACGCCCAAAGCCTCGGCGCCTGGGCCGTCCGCGCGAATTCCATTGAAGAATTCAAACGCGCTCTCGAACGCGGTCACAGCGAATCGCGCACCTCGGTCATCGTCGTCGAAACCGAAATCGGCGCGCGCGTTCCCGGCTACGAATCCTGGTGGGACGTGCCCGTCGCCGAAGTCTCCGAAATCGACGCCGTGAGAGCCGCGCGCGCCGAATACGAAAAAGCCCGCGTCAAAGAACGCTACTTCTTCGGTACAGACAACACCGGATCGGGCGAGAACAAATAGCGTGTCCACCAACCAGGCCATTCCTCAGGCGTCCGATCAGCCGCACCTCAAACGCGTACTGAGCCTGTGGGACCTGGTCTACTACGGGATTATTTTGACGTCGCCGATCGCCGCCGTTCCGCTCTTCGGCGAAGCGCAAGTCCTCTCCCACGGTCACGCCGCAACCACTCTTCTGCTCGCCATGGTCGCGATGTCGGTCACGGCCGTCGCCTTCGGCCGCATGGCCAGCGTTTTTCCATCGTCTGGTTCGGTCTACTCCTACGTCAGCAAGACGATGAATCCTCACGTCGGATTCATTCTCGGCTGGACGATGTTTCTCGAGTACCTCTTTCAGCCGATTCAGAATGCGCTGTACGCGGTGCTTGCAATTCACCGCATGGTTCCGCAAATTCCCTTCGCGATTCTCGCCGCAGTCACGGTGGGCCTTATCACTGTGATGACCGTACAAGGCATCAAGTTCAACGCACGAGCCAATCAAGCACTTCTCGGATTCATGGTGCTCGTCACTGCCGTCTTCCTGGTCCAGGCGTTCCGTTTCATCGTCCTCCACAAAGGAGTAGGCGGACTTTTCACAACCCAACCGATCTACGATCCATCGACTTTCAATTTACGAGCCCTCGCTGCGGGCACGTCGTTCGCGGCACTTGTCTTCATCGGATTCGACGGCGTCTCGATTCTCGCCGAAGAAGTGAAGAATCCACGACGCAATGTTTTGCTCGCCGCCGTGCTCGTCTGCATTTTCACCGGACTCTTCAGCGGCTTGCAGGTGTATCTCGCCCAGATCGTTTCGCCCGACTACACAACGCTGAGCAACGCCGAAACCGCATTCATGGACGTGGCGAAAATTGCCGGCGGCGCAATTTTATTTTCTGCCTACGGTCTTGTGCTAATCGTATCGAGTCTGGCGTGCGGCTTGGCCGGGCACATTGGCGCAGCGCGCTTGCTCTATTGCATGGGCCGCGACGAAGTCATTCCGAAAAAAGTCTTCGGCCATCTCAGCCCGAAGCGCGGCAATCCCGTCTACAACGAGTGGATCGTCGGTGGAATTGCGTACATCGCGGTACTGACGATTCCGTGGGAACGCGCCGCCGAAATGGTTACGTTTGGTGCGTTGCTGGCATTCACTGCGGTGAACATTGCATCGTTGATTTATTTCTGGTTCGCGCAGAGCGCGAGCAACAGAAAGTTCTTTCGCGACGCGTTTGTTCCAGGCTTCGGCGCAGTGTTCTGCTTCGGTTTGCTGCTCGGCTTACAGACCTGGACGAAATACGCAGGGCTCGCGTGGTTGCTTGTCGGATTGATCTATGCCGCGCTGAAAACGCGAATGTTCACAGTTCGTCCGAAGGTTTTCAACTTGAACGAAACATAGTCGGCGTTCGCCGCCGCTTTTTCAGTATCGGAACTTCGCGACTCGCAGCCTTATTTCGGCGACACTTGCTGCGCCAATTCCCCGGCATCGTGCCCATGGTTCGCGGAGACGAATTGCGAGAAGCCGCACGACTCGCGGATGCGCAATTCGGGTTGTAGCTTCATCAAGACAGGCTTGCCTTTGTCGCCTTCGATGCGCCGAATCAAAAGCTCAACAGCTTCGACCCCCAGTTGATGCTTCGGCAATTCGACTGTCGTGAGCCGCGGGCGAAAAACTCCGAGCCATGGATAGTCGTCAAAGCTTACTAGGCCGAAATCGTCAGGACACTTCAGTCCCATTTCTTCGACCGCTTTCAAAAATCCAACCGTCATCAAGTGATTCGCAACGTAGATACCGTCGGGCCTGCGTGAAAGTAATGTGTGGCCTGCGCGGAACCCCGATTCGATGCGGTAGTCGCCTTCGACAACCAGATCGGGGTCGAACGGCAAACCGCTCTTGTCGAGCGCATCGCGAAAACCTCGGAAGCGTTCTTTCGCGTTGCTGACGCGCAGCGGTCCGCTGACAAGTCCGATGCGTTTGCGCCCGGACCGCGCGAGATGTCGCACGGCTTCGTAGGCGCCTTGGTAATCGTCGCTGATGACCGCGTCTTTCGTGAGCTGCGGATAGGTGCGCATGAGCAGCACGAACGGCATGTTGACGGCGTCGATGGTTTGGCGCAGTGAGGCCTGAAAATCTCCAGCAGCTTTCGTGAGGACGATGCCATCAACGCGCTTAGATAGCAGCAATTCGACGGCGCGATCTTCTTTTTCGAGATTGTCGTCGCTGTTGCAAAGCAGCAGGTTGTAGCCAAGCTTTTGCGCGGCGTCTTCGGCGCCGCGAACGACCATCGGGAAAAACGGATTCGCGATGTCAGGAACGATCATGCCGATCGTTTGCGTTTTCTGCTTGATGAGGCTGCGCGCGATCAGATTCGGACGGTAATTCAGTTTGCGAATTGCGGCTTCGACGCGTTCGCGCAGCACTTTTCCGACGTGCGCTTTGTTGTTGACGACGGCGGAGACGGTAAAAATCGAGACGCCGGATTCGCGCGCTACGTCGGAGATGCTTGCGGCTTTCGGGGTCTTCCGCGTTTTGGATTTCCTAGAGGTTGGCATACATCACAGCGAACAATATCAGAGATTAGCGGCTGGTCAAAACGCCACTGGATATCAAACGTTCAATTATCGGGATTGGGAATCATCACATCGCGGACGATCGCGTTCAGGTCGGCGCAGGCCGCGATGAATTGGCGCAGCGTCCGCTGCGTCGCGCCGAACGAATCGAATTCTTCAAGCGTCAAGCCGCCCTCGGTGTACGCGCGGCGAAAATCGGGAAAACGCTTGTAAAGTTCGTCCACGATCCCTGGATCAACTGGATTGTCCATGCGCGGCCGGATTTCGATGCCGCTGGCGTTGAAGCGAACCTGCCAGGCGTACGGCGGTGAAATTACGACATCGCCGCCGATGAATTCGCTCCAGTGCATGTGATTGCGGAACGCTGCCGAAAGCAGGCGGAGCCGATACCCGCGCTCGCGGAAGATCTTGTACGTCTTCTTGAGAACGGCGACGCCGGCCCACTCGAAATATCCAGGATCGACCGAAATATTTTCTTTTTCCGCAACGACTTTCAGCCAGTCATCCAACCGGCCGACCATGATCGTACAGACGGGACCCATCGTATCGATGGGCAGTCCTTCCTTTTCTCGCCGCACGAGCCCGCGCTCGACCGCTTCGGCGACGGCGATGCACTGCGGCAAGGTGAAGCAAACGGTGGCGTTAATGCTGACGCCGCGATAAGTTGCCTTTTCGATTGCGGGGATTCCGGCGCGCGTCACTGGAATCTTTACGATCATGTTTGGAGCGAGCCGATCGAAGTCGAGCGCCTGTTTCAGGATTGCGTCGCTGTTGCGGTACAAGCGTGGATCGGTTTGGATCGACAGGCGGCCATTTTTGCCGTTCTGGCGGTCGAAGATCGGCTTCAAAAGTTCTGCGGCATTTGCCGACATTTCGCGGACGACCTGCCACGCGATTTCGCCTTCGGCAGCCGCCGGGAATTCATTCGCGAGGGATTGGATTCTTCCCTTCCAGACGTCGAATTCTTTTTTGAGGACGCCCACAACGATGACGGGATTGCAGGTGGCGCCGACGGCGCCGTTTTCGAGCGAATACTGAAGTTCGGAGATCGAAGCGGAGTCGTTCCAGAGACACGTTGGCGTCGTCTGCGTCATCTCGTGGAGCAGACTCTTGTAGGTCGAAGCCGACGGTGAACTCATCGATTCCGCCTTCTTACGTCGCGACGATTCTGCTTCGACTTCATCAGGCAACTCGCACAGTTTTCGACTGCACGTGCGATTCTTCGGCTGCAACGGCGAGCGCGAGGGCTTTCAGTCCGTCGTCGCCGGTCACGCTCGGTGGCCGACCATTCTGGATGCGATCAACGAAATCGCGGACTTCGGCGAGATAGGCATCGGCGAACGTCGAAAGGAAATAGTCGGCAATCGGGGTGACGCTTCCGTTCGTCGTCAAGAAAGTCGCCGGCGTGCGGTGAAGGCTCCCGACCTGGATGGAGCCTTTCGAGCCGACGACTTCGGTGCGAACGTCGTAACCGTAATGCGCTTGCGCGTGCGATTCGATATTTCCGATCGCGCCTTTGCTGAACTTCAGATTTACGAGGCTGGCGACGACGTCTCCGAATTGCGTGACCTCGGGGCGAATCGCGGACGTCGTGAACGCGTTCACTTCGGTGACTTCGTCTTGCATCATCCAGCGCGCGAGATCGAAGTCGTGAATGGTGTTGGTGTAGAACAGCATTCCATTGATCTTCGAGTGGTAGTAGGAAAGCGGCGGACCTTCTTTGTCGCGACCGAGCGATTTGAAAATCACCGGAACGCCGATTTTGCCGGATTCGATGCGCTTCATCGCAGCGGAGTACGCGGGATCGTAACGGCGCATGAAGCCAACCTGGAAATAGACTTTGTGTTTGTCCACGGCGGCGAGAGCGGCACGCGCATCGGCTAGATCCAGCGCGAGTGGCTTCTCGCAGAGGATGGCTTTGCCCGCGGCTGCGGCGACGCTAACGGCCGGAGCGTGAAATTTGTCCGGCGTCGCGATGATGATGGCATCGATGCCTTTGCAATCGAGCATCGCTTCGAGGCTGCCGAAGGATTTGTCAATTTCCAGTTCGCTCGCAACTTGACGCGCGCGATCTTCCAAAGCGTCCGCGACGGCAACCAACTGCGCATTTGGGACGAGGCGCCGTAGATTTTCTGCGTGGCGGCGGCCCATCTCGCCGACTCCTAAAACTCCTACGCCTAGTTTCTTCGTCATCGTTAGTCTCTGTCCGGTTTTTCTCTGCCGGTCTCTATCGGGCGGCTGCGCCAGATTCCTGGACTGCGCCGACGACGCCCTGCAAATAGGCAAGGCTTTCGGCAATCGCCTGCGCCGGGGGAATCGTAACGGCGTCGAATTTTACGTCTTGTTCGACGACCATCCAGCCGGAGTAATTGTTTTTCTTCAGCGTGCGGAAGAAGGCCGGGAAGTCGATATTTCCCTGCCCGATGATCGTGAAGACTTTGTGTTCGATGGCTTCTTCAAAGGTCCATTTATTTTTGCGCGCTTCGGTGAGGACTTTCTGATTGCAGTCCTTGATGTGGACGAAGCGGAGTTTGCTTTTGAATTTTTCCGCTTCTTTCATCGGGTCGGCTTGGGCAAAGAAGGCGTGGCCCGTGTCGAGGCAGAGACCAATTCCTGTGTGCGAAGTCGCGTCGAAAAACTTTTCAGTTTCTTCGGAGGTTTCAACGTAAGTCGCGACGTGCGGATGGAAGACGAGATCGAGGCCGAATTCCTGCGAGACCTTTTCGGCACCGGCAACGATTTTGCCGACGTGCTTCCACTGTTCGGCGTTCAGCTTGGGGCAAGCGGGATCGTTGGCGCGGCCGGAGAAGGCGTTGCGGCCCGGCGTCTGATCATCGGCTAGGACCAGGAATGGGGCTTTGAGTTTCGCGAGTAGGTCGCCGACTTTGCGGATGCGCTCGATGACCTCTTTCTCGGCATCGAGGTCGCCCATTTTCACGGGGACGAAGGAGCCGAGGAGTTTGAGTTTGCGCTTTTCGAGTTGGGCGCGAAGGACTTCGGGATCGGTGGGAAAGTAGCCGTAGGGGCCGAGTTCGGTGCCGGTGTAGCCGGCTTCGACCATTTCATCGAGCATTTTTTCGTAGGATTGGTTCCAGGAGGGGCCGGGATAGTCGAGGACGCCCCAACTGTCGGGTGCGGAAGCGAAGAGGAATTGGTTTGCGGGGCCGGTCATGCCGCTCCTTGGGTGGTCGAAATGCGCATTCTAAACGCTTAGCATTGGTATATTCGCAGAAGATTTGGGGATGTCAAGGAGGAATCGGAGGGGTTGCAAGATGATCGCGCGACGTTGTGAATGGGGCGTGAATTGGAGATGGAAGGTGTGCGCGAGTGAGCGTACCTGTTGGCTGCGGCGTCGCGCGGAATAGGAATTGGTGGCGCGTTGTCGTAGGTAAAAGGCGGCACTGAAGCGCCGCACTCCAAAAGGATCGCGCGTGTCGCTTTGGCGTGGGGCGAGTTCCGAAATGGAAAGAAGGGGGTACACCCCCCATGTTTTTTCAAAGAGTGCGCAAGCGGTGTGGAATCAATGAGCTGCAAATATTCCAATTTCGGGAGTGTGCAAGAGATTTGTTTTGTTTGGGATGCGGAGAGGGTCAGAATCGAAATTTGATGATTTCGTCCGAAGAGGTGGGCCGACATGGAAAAGTGTACCATGTGGTAACGGTTTTGTCAATATGTATTTGAGGGAAGCGGTGGTTTGAGTTCTGGGTATGACGGATCAGTGTTTTAGGACGGGCGTCGCCGGGCGGGGCAAGCCCCGCCCCTACAAGGAGATCGGAGTCGTCGTTCATTTGGCTGGGGGAGTGTCTACGATTTGTTCGGTGGTGGGGTTCCAGTAGAGGCGTTTGCCGGACCAGTAGGAGTCGCGGGCCATCATGGTGGCGATGGCGTGGGAGAAGCCGTTGTTGACGGTGGCGTTGGGTTGCTGGCGGGAGCGGAGGCACTCGAACCAGTTGGTGAGGTGAGAGAGGTCTTCGTCGCCCATGCCGGCGGGTGGTAGCGCGGTGTCACCGGGTAAGAGAATGTCTTTGGTGACGCGCTTTTTGTCGACGTCGAAATCGTCTTCGTGATTGCCGACTTCGTTGACGAATTGCCAGCGGGGGCTGCCTTCGCCGCCGGTGTTAAACATGGTTCCCTTTTTGCCCATGATGCGGGTGAAGCTGGGAGCGTCGTTGCCGAAACTGGTGGAGTAGCTGGCGAGGAAGCCCTTTGGATACGTGAGCAGAGCCTGAAACGTGTCGGGATTTTGCCGGCCGTCGTGCCAGGCGAAGATGCCGCCGTTCGCGACGACGGATTCGGGTGCGGTCTCGTCCATGAAGAAGTGGCAGAGGTCGATGCCGTGGCACATCCACTGGTCGGCAATGCCGCAGGAGAATTCCTTGAAAAGGCGGAATTCGAAATAGAGCTGAGGATCGAACGGGCGAGAAGGCTTGGTCATGAGCCAGACGGGCCAGTTGACGTCCTGCTCGCGCACTTCTTTTACTTCTGGGCGGCCGCGCCAGCGCGGGCCGTTGTAATTCCATTCGATTTCGTATTTCGTGACGTCGCCGAGGGCGCCGGTGTTGATGAAATTGCGCGCGGCGATCTGGTAAGGTTCACTGCGATGTTGCGTGCCGATCTGGACGATCTGTTTACTCTTGAGGGTGGTGTCGCGAGCGGCTTTTACTTCGGCCAGGACGTTGCCCATTGGCTTTTCGGAGTAGACGTCTTTGCCGGCTTCGACGGCCATTTTGAGAAGCGGCGAATGCGAATGTTCGGGCGTGGAGATGATGACAGCGTCGATTTCTTTGAGCTTGAGGAGTTCTTCGGGAACGAGCACGGCTTTCGGCGCGGTGCCGTACGCCTTTTGATTAAATGCGACGGCGCGTTCGCGGTTTTTGGTCCAGAGGTCGCAGACCGCGACCATTTGGACGTTTTTGGATTGGCTGAGCTGCGCGACCATGCGATCGAGTTCGGAGCCACGGCTGCCGATGCCGATGTGGCCGATGGAGATACGATCGTTGGAACCGGCGATGCGGCTGTAGGAAAGCGCGCTTGAGCTTGCGGCGGCAGTTGCGGTGGCAAGGATAGCGCTTTTCTGGATGAATTCGCGGCGTCCGACTTTTCCTTCTGGTGAGCTCATTCTTTTGTCCTCGTTGAAATCGCTTTAGGCTGTTCGAATCGTGGTGTCCGTCAGCAGTGATGCAGATTCGGTATCGAGATACGCCGTGGTGTTCGGATGGGTCCGAAGGATGGAGGCGGGAGCCATGGGGCTGATTTCGCCTTCGAGGCAGGCTTTTACCGCGCGGGCCTTTTGAGGGCCGGGAACGACGGCGATGATTTCACGGCTCTTCAGGATTTGTTTTACGGACATCGAGATGGCGCGCGTAGGAACTTCGGGAATGGAAGTGAACCAGCCTTCGTTGACCTGCTGAGTGCGGCAGGCCTGGTCGAGCTCGACGATCAGGTACGGGTCTTCGGTCTCGAAGTCGGCTGGGGGGTCGTTGAACGCCAGGTGGCCGTTTTCGCCGATTCCGACGAATGCGATGTCGATTGGTGCAGATGCCAATTCCTTACCTACCGCGCGGACAACTTCGGCGGGATCCCGTTCGCCGTCGAGCAGGTGATAGCGGCGGATGCCGGTTTTTCGAACAAAGCGTTCCATCAGATATTTGCGGAAACTGGCGGGGTGGTCGACAGGAAGGCCAATGTACTCATCGAGGTGGAACATTTCGACGCGCGGCCAGTCGATGCCGGGAGTGGCGGTGAGGAATTGGAGGAAATCGAGCTGAGAGGCACCGGTGGCGGCGATGATGCGGGCCATTGCGGATTTGGCTAATATGGCTTGGAGCGATTTGGCAGCGTGTTTGGCAGCGGCTGCTCCCGATACGGGCTTGCTTGGCAACACGTTAACCTGCACGTCTTGTCTCCTGGAAGCGAAGCAGCTAGAAAACCTTTACCGGGGAAGTCGAACCCGCCAACGCCGGTGTGGCCGTCTGAAGGCTAACGGCGGGCCACACAGTATCGTTTTGTTTCCACAAATGCCAGTTAAATTTCCGCCAATTGGGAAATTCTGGGACCCAAAAGGCTGAAGAATTTCGTTGGATACTGGATTCAAGTCTGGGATAGTCATACGCCTATGAAGATGCCGAAAACACGGCTTCTGGATGTGGCGCGCCACGCCAAAGTCAGCCCGGCCACGGTGTCGCGGGTGGCGAACGGGAACCCTCAAGTAGATGGCCAGATAGCGGCGTCGGTTTATGCCGCAGCGAAGGCGCTGGGAGTCGACCTTACGCTGAATCGAAAGAACCGAACGATCGCGTTTGTGCTGGGGAACCGGGATACGGTGAATGAATTTCAGTCGAAGGTGCTGCTGGGCGCGGAGGCGTATTGCGCGCAGCACAACTGGGACATGCAATTTATTTCGTTTCGGCGGGACCTGAATGCGCCGCCGACGAATCTGCAACTGCCGCATGCGCTGACGAAGACGAACCGCCCGGCCGGTGTGATTTTGAGCGGGACGCACTCGGTGAGCATTCTTGCGGCGTTGCGGGAGAAGAAGATTCCCTTTGCAGTGGTGGGCAACAATATTGTGGGTGTGTGGCGGCCCGAGGAATGCGATTGCGTTTATACGGATGACATTCGAGGGTCGGCGGAGCTGACGCGACATTTTATCGCTCAGGGGCATACGGCGATCTGGTACATCGGAAATTTGAGGCTGCCGTGGTTCGCGCGATGCTACAAGGGGTATGAAGAGGCGATGAAGGAGGCGGGGCTGGCGCCGAAGTACAAGGAGATTCATTCGGAAGATCGCGAGCTTGGATATTTGGGTGTGAAGTCGCTGCTGGCGAGCGGGGAGCGACCGACGGCGCTGTTTACCGGGACGGATCAGGCGGCGTCGGGGGCGTATCAGGCGCTGCAAGAGTCGGGGATTCGGATTCCGGATGATGTGAGCGTGGCGGGATTTAACGACACGATCGGGGATGTACTGCATCCGGGGTTGACCTCGGTGCGCGAATTTCCGAGAGAGTTGGGGACGCATTTGGCGGAGTTCACGCTGCGGCGGATTCAGGAGCCGAATCTGGCGCCACAGCAGTTGTTGTTGCCGACGGAATTGATTCGGAGAGAGAGTGTGCGGCGAGTTGCGACGGCGCCGGCAAGAGCGACGCAGGCGCGGTAGACGGACGCGGTTTAGTTTCAGTTGAACAGCAGGGCGGGCGGAGAAATCGCGCCTGTGTAGACGCCGGGCGGGGCAAGCCCCGCCCCTACAAAGTCAGGAAAGAATGGGCGGCCGATTATTCGGTCGCCCATTTTGTTTTGTGCTGCTTCCGGGTGTTAGAAGGTGATCCGCAGGCGGAGGCGGACGGTTCGGCGGCTGTCGATGCCCTCTTGCGAGAAGCTGCTGATCAAACGGCCGAAATCGGGGTTGAGGTTGATGTCTTCAGGATGTCCCTGACCGATCGGGAGAAGTTGACCGTTTGCGGGATTGACCCGAATGTTGAAGTCGCCGAGTAACGCGAAGGTGCCGCCACCGCCGCCGGCGTCGGAGTCAGGCGAGAAGAGCGGATGGTTGAAGATGTTGTCGACGTCGGCACCGAGTTGCGCGGTCCAGCGTTCGCCGAAGTGAAAGTCTTTGTGAACGCCGAGGTTGACGCCCCAGGTGCTGGGTCCCCAGAGCAGATTGCGCTTGGCGTTGGCGGGATTGGAGAAGACATCGGCTCCGACGGATGGTAGGCCGAAGGCCGCAGCGTTCCAGATGCTGCCGCCGGTTTTCTTGTTGTAGTCGTTGCTCAGGATCGTCGGGCGATAGGACGGTTCGGCGTTGAAGTCGCCGACGGCGTCGACGCTCGAGATGCCGATGTTGCCGGGCTCGACGGGATTGCAGTCGTCGCAGATCCAGAACGGCGTGAAGCCGGTGCCGGACTTGGCGAACATATTAAAGGTAGTGGACCAGCCGCCGATGATGGCGTCTTCCCACGCGTTCATGTTGGCGCCGTATTGGCGGCGACGGCCGACGGGGAGATCGTAGACGCCGTAAGCGACGAAGCGATGCTTCGATGTGTAGCCGTCGATGCCGTAGTCCTGGTTCGGGTTCAGGGCGTCGTAGGCGATGCCGCCGAGGCTGGAGTTGCCGGTGTCGAGCGCGGTCGATTTTTGGTCGAGATAGGTGTAGGCGAGATTGAGCAGCAGGCCATGGCTGTAGTGGCGTTCGAATTGAGTTTGGAACGCGTTGGATTGCGCGTGGCCATAGTTGCCGTAGCTGAGCAGGAAGTCGCCGAGCGCCGGGAAGCGGTAGCGGTTGTAGTCGGCGGGCGAGATGCCGCAGTTACCCTGCGTCGGATCGCAGAACTGGCCGGGGACGATATTGCCATCGTCGTCCACGAGGCTGACGCCGAAGGGCGTGTTGCTGGGTGCGATCTCGTTGAGATCCTTGCCGGCGATGAGGCCGTGCATCGTCGAGCCAAGATAAGAGACGCGAACGACGCTTTGCCAACCGATTTCGCGCTCAAAGGTGACGTTGTACTGGTGGATGCGGGGCTGATGGATGTTGACGGGAACGACGTTAACCGCGGGCGTGTTGCCGGTGGCCGCGACGGCGCCGCCAGAAACTGGGCTGACGCCGTCGACTCCGTTGCCTGGCCATCCTTGGAGCGGATTGCCCGCCGCATCTCTTTTGGTGACGGATTGATTGAATGGGTTTGTGGCGATCGGATCGCGGATGCCTTGCGCGGCTGACGTTGGATAGTAGATGCCGTAGCCGCCGCGAATCACGGATTTATTGCCGATGCGCCAGGCGAGGCCGACGCGTGGAGACCAGTCGTCTTTGTCGGTGCGCACTGTGCCGCGGCCTACGCCGAGGCCGGATTGGTCGGCGAGGACGTAGCCGAAATTGACGATGCGGGGGTCGAGATATTTGAGGGTCTTGGTGGAAGGAATGATAAAGCGGCCGAGCTGGCCGGTGGTGGAATCGACGTAGTTTGGATCGAAGTTGGCGATGAGGTCATTTGCGTCGATGAACGGCGTGATGAGCTCGTAGCGCAAGCCGAGGTTGAGAGTGAGGCGCTGAGTCAGCTTCCAGGTGTCCTGGAAGAAGAAGCCGCTCTCCCAGTTGTGAACATCCATGGCGGGACGTGGATCGGAGACGGTGCTGACGGTGGTGCCGGGATCGCCGAGCAGAAAATTGGTGAACGGCGTCAGGCCGGTGCCGGCGTAGGTGATCGAACCGCGCACGTTGCCGCGGTTGAGAGCGAAGCCGTCTTGCGCTTCGTTGTAGACCATGTCGCCTCCCATGCGAAAGGCGTGCTTGCCTTTGATCCAGGTGAGCGTGTCGCCGTAGGTGATGAGATTTTGGTTGAGCGGGCGGTAGGTGTTGCGGCCGCCGTTGGTGAATGTCGCAAAGGTGTTGCTGAAGCTGATCGCGGGATGACCGTAGGTGGAGAGCGCGAAGTCGCCGGTGGCGGCGCCGTAGGCGTCGATGTCGGATTGGCTGAAGCCGATGGTGGAGAGGAAGCTGTTGAGCGTGGTGTTGCTGTGCTGGAGGAGGTTCTCGCGGTTAAAACCGCCGCGGAGTTCGTTGATGATGTTGGTGGTGAACGAGCGCGTGTAGGAGAGCGAGAGGGTGTTGTTCTGACGGTTGACTTGCGTGAGGCCAAGGCCGGTGTAGGGATTGACGACCGCGTTCTGCGCGCTGGTTTGCGCGGAGGCGTCATAGACACCGTAGAGATGATCTTTGTCGCTGAAGTCGTGGTCGATGCGCAGGACACCGGAATCGAGGACGGAGTTGCCGGGGAGGATTGTTTGATAGCCACCCTGGATGCGTCCAGTTTCGGGGTCGATTGGGGCGCTGGTGCCGATCTTCGGGAAGTAGGTGTTGATGAGGGCTTGCGTCGTTGGATTGAGAAGCCGCTGCGGGATCTGTACGAATTTGCGGCCGCCGTCACCGGCGCCGTCGTCGATGGTGTCGGTGGCGATCTCGGCGGGCGTCATTTGCGCCAAGGTGGCAGTGGGGACGAGAGGCTTGGCGTCGTCGGCGATTTGCGTGAAGTTGCCGGTGTAAAGGTCGGGGTGAGCAACGGTGGTGGATTGAAATTTAACCGGGGCGACGTTGTAATCGCGCTCGTAGGCGGCGAAGAACCAGGTCTTCTTTAGCTTCGGAATGCGGCCGCCGAAGGAGGCACCGATGTCGTTTTCGTTGAAATAGGGATTCGGATATTTGCTCTGGAACGCAGTGGGGGCGAAGGCGGCCTTGCCGTTCAAGTCGTCGAGCGTCCAGGCGGCGAGTGCGGAGTTCTTGTTGTTGTAGAGCATGGAGCCGTGATACTCGGAGCCGCCGCGCTTGGTGTTGACGCGGACGTTGGCGATGCCGGCGTATTCGGCGCTGAAGTCGGAGGTCATGATGTTGACTTCGCCGACGGCTTCGAGCGAAGGCTTGCTTTGGGTTGGCTCGCCGAAGATGCCGCCGTTGGAGCGCTGGCCGTCGAGAGAGAAGCTGGCGCCGTAGCTTTGCGCGCCGAGGAATTTGAATTCGCCGTCGGCGGAGCCTTGGGTGATGTTGGGATTGAGGTAGAGGAAGGAGTAGACGTCGCGGCTGTCGCGCGGGAGCTCGGTGATGGCGGTACTGCTGATGGTTTCGGAGATGGTTTGGTCTTCGGTGTCGATGGAGACGGCTTCGGAAGATACGGTGACCGTCTGGCTGCCTTGAGAGATTTTGAGTTGGGCGTCGGCGGTCGCGATGTCGCTGCCGTGGAGAGTGACGTCTTTGATTTCCATTTGGGACATGCCGGCGGCCGTGATGGTGACCGTATAGGTGCCGGGGCTGAGGCCGAAGACTTCGTAGTTCCCTTGGCCGTTGGTCGTGCTCGCGCGAGCGGCACCCGTCGAGGTGTCGGTGATCGTAACTGCGGCGCCGGGGATGACGGCTCCGGCAGAATCGGTGACGACGCCGCGGATGGTGCCGAGGTCGGTGCCTTGGCCGAAGGCGTAGGTTGTTGCGAATAGGGCTGAGAATAGAAACAGAAATACAGACAGAGTTCTTCGAATCATGACCTGGACTCTCCCCGTGAAGCGTGATGAGGATTTATCACGGGAAAAAGTGGAATACAACAGATAAATAGAAAAATAATGCGCTAATACAGAAATATTTCTCGATGACAGGGAATATGTCCTAGGACTGAGGCTCAAAATAAGCGGCTGGGCATAGGCCCGCTCGGTGTGAGAACCGCACTGATGAAGCGTATGGTTTGTTGTTCGTCGTTCGGACTAAGGGTGGTTCGACTCAGACAGGGCTAGGCGAATGTAGTGATGTGCCATGCGGCTGTCGGGCAAAAGGAGGGCGTCGCGGAGTTCGTTGCTCCCTGCTTCGTCTTGTCCGGCGGACTTCCGCAAAGTACCGGCGACGTAGGTCCACCAGACCTTTGCGTTGCTGCGTTGGGCTTGTTGCTCGGCGTGGGGGATGCCTGAGTTCAGCCGGTCGGTCCAGTTGGTTGAGTTGTAGTCGGGAAGATGTTTGGCACTCCGGGCAGCCCAGACGAGATTGGATGGCTCTGTTTCCGCTGAGACTTGATTGAAGATCGCTTCCGCTTTGGATTTTTCGCCACAGGAGTTGTAGGCCTCGGCGAGGAAATATTTTGTGCGTGCGGAATTCAGGAATGGGTCGAGGCCGTCTTTGGTGAAGTCGAGGTCGTTGACCGGGTGACTGATGGCGTTTGCTTCGGCGAGGGCGTCTTTGCAGTTGCCGGATTTTGCCAACGATTGAATTTGTTCCAGCTTCACTGCGATCCAGACCTGACGGACGTTTGTGCCGCCTTCTTCCCTACCGAAGAATCTGTCGTGAAAAAGAGCGGTGGCGCCGGCGAAGTCGCCGGCTTCGGCTTTGTTGAGAGCGAGTTCGTAGACGAGGGCGGGTGGCATCGATTTTGGATCTGGGTAGCGTTCGAGGATTTGCACGCGTTGGGCGGCGAGCTTGCCAAGGATGGCGAGGGCGGTGATTGCACCGGAATAGTTGACGGAGTTTTTGGGATCGTTGGCGATTCCGTCTTCAAAAACGGAAAGGGCTTTTTCTGTGTCGTGGGATTCGTGGAGGAGCGCCCAGCCGAGGCTCGCGTTCAGGGCGGGGATTTGGGCGTGGAGATCGCGGGCGGCGTTCCATTCGCGGAGCGCGGCGAGTGTCATGGCGCGAGAAAAGAAAAATGTGCCGAGAAGATAGTGGGCGGTGGCGTCGTTGGGATTGGAGCGGAGGGCGGACTCGAGGGCGGCGCGGTCTTCGTTGGTGCTGGGGAAGACGTAGAGCGTCGAGAGTTTTGAGGCGCGAGCGTAGTCGGATGCGGGGGATTCGCCAGATTTTTCGCGGGCGTAGCCGAGCAAGTAGATGACGAGAGGATTGTCTTGCGGGAGGCTGATGCCGGGTTCGTGTTGATCGGCGGGGACGGAGGGATAGGTGCGCGAGAGGACTTTGATGGCTTTCGAATAGAAGCCGAGGCGGAGGTATTCGCCGGCGATTTTTGTGACGCGGTAAGGGTCGGCGGCGAGGTGAGCGAGATCGGGAGTGCCGGCTTCTTCGCGGAGGAAGGCGCTGTTGGGGAATTTTTGCAGGAGGAGTTGAGCTTGTTTTGTTGCGGACTGCGTGTCGCCTGAGGCGGAGGTGAGGGCGACTTGCAATTCTTGCGCGCGGAGGTCGTCGGGAGTGGCGGCGAGACTTTCGGCGATTCGTTTACGTGCGTCGGAGAGATTTCCGTGGCGGGCCTGATATTCGGCGATCCGAAGAGCGGCGGCGGCACGATGCTCTGGCGAGCGCATCGCGGCCTGGTAGGCGTCGAGGGCTTCGGGGCCTTTGCCGATGGCTTCGAGCGCGAGGCCTTGATAGTAAGAGACTTCTCCGTCGGTCGTGTTCCTTGCGTGGGCAGCGGCCAGCA
>Ga0209006_10000457_pt1 | contig 39173 bp, 34 predicted proteins | sample JacPin_JW_Ref_O2_FD_188567 | JGI IMG/M metagenome (GOLD analysis project Ga0209006, IMG submission 188567) | Forest soil microbial communities from Algoma, Ontario, Canada - Jack Pine, Ontario site 1_JW_Ref_O2 (SPAdes) (version 2) | ecosystem: Environmental > Terrestrial > Soil > Boreal... | reverse complement strand
GGACAAGCCCGGCCAAGACGCCGAGAGGTTCTATTCCACTTAGATTCTCTCGCGTGAAGGGACTTTTTAGCGCAACCGGACAGCCGTGGGACAAGCCCGGCCATGACGACGGAGGACGGTACACAAGCTAATTGCATCTCCGTTTGCACAACTTTTCGTTTTCCCCGGACAACCCTGCCCACAAGGGGGGAGGGAGTTCGGCGCGCCAATGTCTTCGACGACTCGAACCGGACAGCCGTGGCGCAAGGCCGGGCATGACGTGCTGGGGCAGCCTTGGATCACGCGCGAATATCCGCGCGTCCCTATCCGCCAGGCTTATCCGACCAGTCCACCAGCATGGGTGAGGTTGAGGAAACGGGCGGGTTTGGCGATGCGGCGCTCCAAACTGCCATCGTCGTGATGGCCACTGAGCTCCGCAAGCGATTTGGCGTCGAGATGTTCGATGACGTCCGACAGGCGGGCTTCGTCGGAAAAACCCTCGGCGAACGCCTTGCCGTAGATTTTTCGCAACGTGCGAACCTCCGCGCTACCATGCTTGCCTGCGATCTCGCTCTTCTTGTCGCGCGCGCGCTGCTCAAATCCACGTCGGTTCATCACCGCCTCCCTTCTAAAGGCCTGTGCGATGCAGATTGCGTTCACATTTGAGGAGTTCGAGCCATTCCGCCGATTTGAGAGCGATCCATTCCAACGCGGCCGCCTCGGCGTTGAATTCCCCAATGTCGATCGTCTTTCCGGACGGAAAACTTGCCCGAACGCGCCACGGACGCTCGCCGCCCTCGATGCAAATCGGGCGGAACCCGGCTCTCGCTCTGACATCGCTGTGCAACATCGCGATTTTCTCACCTTCGCCCAGGTCGAAGAAAACGCGCTTTCGTTGATACGGTTCCCGCCCCGGCGCTGCTTTCATATATGAGGTTGGGCGGCGCGCGGCGCAAGCAAATGGGGTTGTATGGAAAGGATCGACGCTCTCATCGTCGGCGCCGGAATCATTGGGCTGGCGATCGCGCGGTCCCTGGCGCAGGCCGGGCGGGAGGTCATCGTCATCGAGGCCAATGCCGGAATCGGCGAGGAGACCTCGTCTCGCAACAGCGAAGTCATCCACGCCGGCATTTATTATCCCGCCGGCAGCCTGATGGCGCGCGCCTGCGTCGCGGGCAAAGCGGCGCTGGTCGATTATTGCCGGGCGCACGATGTCCCCTATTCGCTTTGCGGCAAGCTGATCGTGGCGACCGACGAGAGGGAAGCGGCGCAGCTTCTTGCCATTAAGGCGCGCGCGGAAGGCAACGGCGTTCACGATCTCAGGCAGCTGTCGCGCCAGGAAGCAAACAGGATGGAGCCGGCGCTTCGCTGCACGGCGGCGCTGCACTCGCCTTCCAGCGGGATCATCGACAGCCATGCCTTCATGCTCGCTTTGCGCAGCGACGCCGAGGCTGCCGGCGCCGCATTCGCGTTTCGCACGCCCTTTCTTCGCGCGCACGCCGACGGCGCAAGCCTTGTCGTCGAGACGGGCGGCGAGGAGCCGATGGCTCTTTCCTGCCGGACGCTGGTCAACGCGGCGGGCCTCGGCGCCGAGCAGGTCGCGCGCGCCGTGCGCGAGATCACGCCGGAGCGCGCGCCAAGGGTTCGTCTGGCCAAAGGCAATTATTTCGTGCTGAGCGGCCGCGCGCCGTTTTCGCGGTTGATCTATCCCGCGCCAGTCCCCGGCGGCCTTGGCACGCATTTGACGCTCGATCTTGCCGGCCAGGCGCGCTTTGGTCCCGATGTCGAATGGATCGACAGGATCGACTATACCGTCGATCCCGCCCGCGCGTCGGGCTTCTACGCCGCCGTGCGCCGCTATTGGCCGGATTTACCCGATGGCGCGCTGCAACCGGGCTATGCCGGAATCCGGCCGAAACTGTCTGGACCTGGCGAGCCGGCCAGCGATTTCCGGATCGATGACGCAAGCGTGCATGGCGTTGCCGGGCTGATCAATCTGTTCGGCGTGGAATCGCCGGGCCTCACCGCTGGCCTCGCGATCGCTGATCATGTCAGGGACATTTCATTCGCGGCGCTGTGACGAACTGGCGCTGGCGCGGCGATTGGCTTTCAATGGTGGCGGCGGACTGCCTGGCACAAGGCGCGGCCAGAGATTAATGTTCTTGCATCCTGGCCCGCAAGCGCGAGCCGAACGCGTTGGGCAGGCATTGATGATCAAACGCTACAGCGACCACGCCGCCAATGAACGGACCTTTCTCGCCTGGGTGCGGACCGCGATCGCAGTGATGGCCTTCGGGTTCCTGATCGAACGCTTCGATCTTTTCATCCGCTACGCTGCGCCAAGGCTCGCCGGCGGCGCAGAAGCGGCGCAGGGGCGCAACGTCGCCGATGTCGCCGGGATAGCGTTCGTGCTGATGGGCATGGCGATGATCGTCATCGCCGCCGCGCGGTTCTTCAGGACGGCCCGGCAGATCGACGCCGAGGATCTGGAGCCCGGTCCAGGCGTACGCTTCGATCTGGCGTTGGCGGCGCTGCTCGTCCTCCTCGCCTGCTCGCTCCTTCTGTATTTGCCGGCAGCCGTGTTCAAATCGTTCTGATGGCGATGCGGTCGGTCGCCAGTTTCGGTCAGAATGCCCCGAAAATCCCCGCGCCTCGCCGCGGAACCAATCGGGGCCTCACGCGTTGTCCGAACTGCGGCCTCGCAAACGGGGTCAGTGGGGCGCAGCCATGAGTCTTGCCACCGATTGCACGATTGATCCCGCCGAATTGGCGCATTACGAGGCCGCGGCCCGGCATTGGTGGGACAGGCGGAGCGTCGCGCGCTGGCTGCATCGCTACAATCTGGTTCGGGTCCCCTACATCCGGGACGCGGCGTGCCGGCAGTTTCAGCGCGATCCCGAGCGGGCCGATTGCCTTCGCGATCTTAAGATTCTCGATATCGGATGCGGCGGCGGCGTTTTATGCGAACCGCTTGCCCAATTGGGCGCCAGGGTCGTGGGGCTTGATCCGGCGGAGACGGCGATCGACGTGGCGACGCGTCACGCCAGGGACACGGGCATAATAGTCGAATATCGCTGCGATACGATCGAGGCGCTGCTGGAGACCGGTGAAAAATTCGATGTTGTGCTGGCGATGGAGGTGATCGAACATGTCGCATCCAGCGGCGTCTTTCTCGACCGATGCGCGGGCCTGGTGAACCCCGGCGGCCTCATCGTGCTGTCGACGATCAACCGCACCTTGAAGAGCTATGCCTTCGCGATCGCCATCGGCGAATATATTTTAGGGTTGCTGCCGCGCGGCTCGCATCAATGGCGCAAGTTCCTCAGCCCTGGCGAGATCCAATCCGCACTGGAAAGAAATTCGTTTCGTGTTACCGACGTCAGCGGCGTGACGATGAACCTTCGTTCTCGTCGCTTGCAGCGCTCAACTGATTCGGGCGTCAATTACATGTTGACGGCGGAACTGCCGCGCCAGGCGCGGGGCGGCTAGACGTAACGGAGCGCGATCTCGACGATCGCCCAGATGACGCCAATGGCGAGAAGGCCAAAGGTCACATAATCAAAGCTGTAATCGCCCTTGCGGCCTTGCAGCGGCCTTCTGTCATTCGGAATATTGGTCATAATTCTAACCTTCCCGTCCAACGCCAAACGCATGTCGAAAGCAAAGGTTCCGCTCGCGCTCATCGGCTTGTTAACCAAATATTAACCATATGCCGGGAGGCTGAAAGGCGCGCAACGCGTCTGGCCGCGAGAGTTAGAAATTGTGGACGCGCGCCAGTCTATCGAGCGCCTCCAAAAGTCGCTGAGGCGCCATATCAACATCGACAATCTGGAGATCGAGAATGGACACGGCAACGACGACCATCGATGAACACCGCATTCGCGAAACCGCCTATCACCTGTGGGAGCAGGACGGACGCCCGATCGGTCAGGACCATCGTCATTGGGAAATGGCCAAACGAATCGCTGAGGACGCAAGACTTCCGAGCCGAAAGCCAGCCGCCGGCGCTGCGCCGCGAAAGAAGCGGGCCGCCGCCAAGGCAAGCGCGAAGGTTCAATAAATCAGCTCTGTTGGCGAGTACGCGCCAGGCGATTTCAACGCCGCCAAGGCCCGCCCGACGACCGGCGCGCTCGCGGCCGTGACGGCATGGCGCGGGGCAGGTTGCAACCCGCGCGCAAACAAAGGCACAATCAGGACAGGCCGCCGGCCGCATCAATAATAGAGTCCTGTCCATGACTTCCGCAGCGATCGAAAACGATCTCAAATCCGCCATACGCTCGATTCCGGACTATCCCAAAGAAGGGATCATGTTCCGCGACATCACCACGCTGCTCGGCGATGCGCGTGCGTTTCGCCAGGCGGTCGATCAATTGGTGCAGCCATGGGCGGGCGGCAAAATCGACAAGGTCGCCGGCATTGAGGCGCGCGGCTTCATTCTTGGCGGCGCCGTCGCGCATCAGGTGTCGGCCGGCTTCATCCCGATCCGCAAGAAGGGCAAACTGCCGTTCAAGCGCGTCAGCGTCGGCTATTCCCTCGAATATGGCATCGACGAAATGGAGATGCACGAGGACGCTTTGGCCAGGGACGAGCGCGTGATTCTGGTCGACGATCTCGTCGCCACCGGCGGCACCGCCGAAGCCGCTGTCAAGCTGCTCCGGCAAATGGGCGGCAATGTGCTCGCCGCCTGTTTCGTCATCGATCTCCCCGATCTCGGCGGCGCCGACAGGTTGCGCAAGCTCGACGTGCCGGTGCGCACCCTCGTCTCCTTTGCGGGCCATTGAGGCGCGCCGCCGCGCCGCCTACGGCTCGCCATGCGCGGCGACGAGCGTTTCGCGCATCAGGCCGATCTCGCTTTTATAGATCGTCGCTGATTTGACGATCATGACGAGGGGGCCCACTGGCGCGCCGATGCGCTGGGCGACATGGCGTTGCAATTGGGCGAGCTGCACCAGATTGCCGAATCCTTTTTTGCCGAAGTCAATGCTATGGGCGTAGACGACGAGCTCGAGCGCGCCCGAACGGCGCCAGAAATCGAGCAGGCTGACGCAGGGGATATAGCTTGTGTCGGTCAGCGGCTCGCATGTGGTGATCGCCGCATAGCTGGCGACGGGGTCGCTCGTCAGCTTGTCGACGACCCAGGCGATCTGGTCGCGCCCGGCGCCGGCATAGTCGAACAGACGGCTCGCATAGCTTCTGGCGTCGCCGAGCGCGGCGACGCGCGAATGATCGGTGAAATTGGCGCGCATCCATTTGAGCCAATCCGGGCTCGCATGAGCGGCGATCAAGCCATCGTCCGGATCGGGCCGCGCGATATCGAGAGTGACCAGTGCGACTTCGAGGAGGGGCAGGCCGTCGAACGTGCTCTCCGCGCCATGCGCCAAAATCAGCCGCGCGACATCGAGCCAGGCCTCGCCCAGCGTTGCGGTGGCGATCGTCGTTCCCCGCCCGGCGGAGGCGGGCGTCTCGGGCGATTTCGGTTGACGGATTTCGATGTTCAATGGACTCCCCAGGCGGCGGAAATTCGCAGTCTAGAACAAGAGGGTAGAAAAAGAAGGCGCCGCGCCGTCATTGCGAGGGAGCGAAGCGACGAAGCAATCCAGACTGGGCCCAGGTAGCCTCGTCTGGATTGCTTCGTCGCTTCGCTCCCTCGCAATGACGGCGCGTGATTCCAACTAGCGCTCCAGGCGCGGCGATCCTATGCGCAACAGGATTGCGATTCACGGCGTCATATCGTCGCCGGATCGCGAGAATATGCTAAGCAGCGCCGCCTGTCGCGCATGATGGTCATCGGATCGCGCCCGGCGGTCGGCTTTGGAAGGGAACGACGCCATGACGCCTGGCAAACCCGCCCCCAGCGAAGGCGATGTCAACAGCTCCCCCTTGCGGAGCCAGTGGCGCGAAAGTCTCAGCGCGGCGACCAGAGCGCTGCTCGACGAGGACGAGCGCTACTTCCTGCGCCAGTCGCTTTCCACCCCTTGTCTCGACGCGATCGAGCGCGCCGAGGGCGCCATGCTGATCGATGTCGAGGGGCGGCGCATCCTCGATTTTCACGGCAACAGCGTGCATCAATTGGGCCACGGCCATCCGAAGGTCGTCGCCGCGATCAAGGCCGAACTCGACGTCTTGCCGTTTTGTCCACGCCGCTTCACCAATGGCGCCGCCATCGCGCTCGCGCGCAAACTGGTCGACACCGCGCCCGGCGCGCTCAACAAGATTTTGCTGGCGCCGAGCGGGGCGGCGGCGATCAGCATGGCGCTTAAGCTCGCCCGCTACGCGACCGGCCGCCACAAGACTCTGTCGATGTGGGATTCGTTCCACGGCGCCAATCTCGACACCATCGCCATCGGCGGCGAGGCTTTGTTTCGGCAGAATTTGGGGCCGATGTCGCCGGGCGCCGAACATTTGCCGCCGCTCCATCTCGCGCCCCGCCTGTTCGGCGCCGACAGGCCCTTCGAGCGCTATGCCGATTATATCGACTATTCCCTTGAAGTGCAGGGCGACGTCGCCGCCCTGATCGCCGAGCCGATGCGCTGGACGACGGTGGAGGCGCCGCCGCCCGATTTCTGGCCGCGCGTGAAGGACTCGTGCACGCGCCATGGCGCGCTGCTGATCTTCGACGAAATCCCCAGCGGTCTTGGCCGTTCGGGAACGATGTATGTCTGTGAGCAACTCGGCGCGACGCCCGATATTCTGGCGATCGGCAAGGGGCTCGGCGGCGGCGTCATGCCGCTCGCCGCGATCCTCGCCAACGACAGGCTCGACTGCGCGCCCGAGGCGGCGCTTGGTCATTACACTCATGAGAAGAGCCCGGTCGCTTGCGCGGCCGCGCTGGCGACATTGGAGACGATCGAACAGGAAGGGCTGCTGGAGCGCGCCCACGAACTCGGCCGCGTCGGCATGGCGCGGCTCGCAGTGATGAAGGCCCGCCATCCCGCGATCGGCGCCATTCGCGGATTGGGTTGTTATTTCGGCGTTGAAATCGACGGCGCCGATCCCGGCGCCGCCAACGCTCTGGCCGATCGCCTGCTTTATCGTTGCCTCGCCGCCGGTTTGAGCTTCAAGCTTGGCGGCGGCAATGTCGTCACGCTTTGCCCGCCGCTGACCATTCGCCAAGATCAATTCGACGCCGCATTCACGATTTTGGACGAAGCTCTTGCCGATTTGTCCGCGCAAGTCTGAAATACCTGGGGGATTCAAATTCCCCCTGCGGGCGAGCGTCACGCAACGTTCACATAACGGGCCTACCCGAGCACTCTCAATCTTGCACATGCGGGGATACGCCAATGAAAACTCTTCTGGGCGCTTTGCTCCTTTCGGCCGCCTTCGTCGCGACGCCCGCGCGCGCGGCTTCGGATGTCGTCACCATCTATTCGGCCGACGGCCTGCATGACGGCAAGGGCAGTTGGTTCGAAACCGAATTCAACGCCTTCACCAAGGCCACCGGCGTCAAGGTGCAATATATCGAGGGCGGCTCCGGCGGCGTCGTCGAACGGGTCGCCAAGGAGAAGTCCAATCCGCAGGCCGATGTGCTCGTCACCCTGCCGCCCTTCATCCAGCGCGCCGAGGCCGAGGGCCTGCTGCAGAAGTTCACGCCGGAAGCCGCGTCGGTGATCGCGGGCGGCGACGACAATTACCAGCCGCTCGTCAATAATTACATGAACTTCATCTATAATGCGGCGACGCTTACAGAGGCGCCGAAGAGCTATGCCGACCTGCTCGACGCCAAGTTCAAGGGCAAGATCCAATATTCGACGCCGGGTCAGGCCGGCGACGGCACCGCCGTCATGCTGCAGGTCATCCATTCTTTCGGCGGCCGGGATGCGGCGTTCGACTATCTCAAAAAGTTGCAGGACAACAATGTCGGCCCGTCCGCCTCGACCGGCAAACTGACGGCGCTGGTCAACAAATCCGAACTCTATGTCGCCAACGGCGATCTGCAGATGAACCTGTCGCAGATGAGCGACAATCCGAACATCCGCGTGTTCTGGCCGGCCGGCCCGAACGGCGAACGATCGGCGATGCCGCTGCCCTATTACGTCGCGCTCGTCGCCGGCGCGCCCGATTCCGACAACGGCAAGAAGCTCATCGAGTTTCTTTTGAGCAAGGATGCGCAAGCTTCCGTGTCATCGCTCGCGATCGGCGAACCCGTCCGCAAGGACGTGACCCCCACCGACGCCAATTATGTCAAACTGCACGAGACGATGAAGGGCGTGACGTTGTGGTCGCCCGACTGGGCCCAGGTGCTGAAAGACCTGCCGGCCGATGTGGCGCGCTGGCGGCAAGCCACGGGGAGCTGAAATGTCGGCCTCCGCACTGGTCGGCGCGCCGGCGACGGTGTTGAGCGGCGCCGCGGCGGCGCAGCCTGCGCGGTCGAATGTTCACTTCGACAAGGTCACCGTCGCCTATCGCGGCCTTACGGTGTTGAAGCCGCTGACGCTCGAGGTTGCGGCGGGCGAAATTCTGGCGCTGATCGGCCCGTCCGGCTCGGGCAAGACCACGGCGTTGCGCGCCGTCGCGGGCTTCGTGCGGCCCGCGAGCGGCCGCATTGTGATCGGCGCGACCGATGTGACCGATCTGCCCCCTTATGAGCGCGGCCTCGCCATGGTCGTGCAGAATTATGCGCTCTTTCCGCATATGCGGGTCGAGGAGAACGTCGCCTTCGGCCTCAATGCCCGGGGCGCCCCCAAAGCCATGATCGGCGAGCGCGTCGCCGATTCGCTCCGCATCGTCGGCATGGCGCAATATGCCAAGCGCTACCCCCGCGAATTGTCGGGCGGCCAGCAGCAGCGCGTCGCCATCGCGCGCGCGCTGGCGGTGCGCCCGCGCGTGCTGCTGCTCGACGAGCCGCTATCGGCGCTGGACGCCCAGATCCGGCGGTCGATGGTCGAAGAGATCGCCAATTTGCATCGCGATCTGCCCGAACTCACCATTCTCTATGTCACGCATGACCAGAGCGAGGCGCTGACGCTCGCCGATAAAATCGCGATCATGCGCGATGGCGCGCTCAGCGCGCACGGGCCGACCGGCGACCTTTATCGGCGCCCGCCCAATCGCTTCGCCGCCGAATTTTTAGGGCGCGCCAATCTGCTGCCGGTCGTTGTCGAGGAGGCGGGCGCGGCCGGCGGCTTCGTCAAGGCGCGCGCCGGCGCGACCAGCCTCGTCGCCGCGGCGACGGGCGAACAGGCGGGCGCCAAGCGCCTGCTCTGCGTCAGGCCCCAGAATGTCACGCTGGCGCGTCAGGGAGAACGTTGCAACGCGATTTCAAGCATATTGAAAGAGGTGCATTGGCAGGGCGAGCTGACGCATCTCGTCGCCGATGTCGAGAATACGCCGATGCGGGTCGTCACCACCCGCCTGCCGCCGCTGCCCGAGCGCGGCGGCCGGCTCGATCTGTTCTTCGCCCCCGATGACGCCAGCCTGATCGCGGAGGACGCTCTTGTCTGACGCAATCGTCGCCGCGCCGCGCCGCGCGAGGCAAAATCTTGGCGGCCTGTGGATCGCGCCGCCCGCGTTGATCCTGGCGTTGCTGTTCTTCTATCCTCTCGCGCTGATCGCGCGCGAGGCGTTCACCGACGAGGCTGGCGCCTGGACGATGGCGCAGGCGTTGCAGGTGCTGCAGTCGCGTTTTTTCCTCAACGCTCTGCTCAACACCGCTGAAATCGCGATCGCCGCGACGATGGGCTGCGTCATCCTCGGCGTTGCGCTTGCGTTGATCCTCGCCTTTACGCCGTTCCCGGGCAGCAATTTCATCGCGCGGCTTATCGACACTTTTATCGCTTTGCCGACCTTCCTGGTCACGCTGGCCTTCACATTCCTTTATGGGTCGGCGGGGATTCTCAACGGCGCCTTGATGCAGGGCCTCCATCTCGCGCTGCCGCCGGTCGACTTCCTCTATTCGGCCTGGGGCGTCATCCTCGCCGAGGTGACGGTCTATACGCCTTTCATCCTGCGGCCCTTGCTCGCTTCATTTTCCTTGGTCGACCGCAGCCAGATCGAAGTCGCGAGCCTCTTGGGCGCGCGGCCGTGGCGCATCGTCCGGCAGGTCATCCTGCCTGCCGCCGTGCCGGCGGTGATCGCCGGCGGCAGCCTCTGCCTGCTGTTGACCGTCAATGAATTCGGCATCGTGCTGTTCATCGGCGCCAAGGGCGTGATCACCCTGCCGTTGCTGGTCTATGACAAGGCGATTCAGGAATCCGACTACCAGACCGCCTGCATCATCGCGATCGTCAATGTCGCGCTGTCGCTCGGCCTGTTTGGTCTCTACCGTTTCGCCGCGCGTCGGCTTGGAGGCTAGGCCATGCTCGTGTGGTCCCGCTCCGGCCGCATCCTCGTCTGGACTTTCGGCGCGCTGCTGCTGGCCGTCCTGTTTCTGGCGCCGCTCGCCGTCATCCTTGTGGCGAGCCTGTCGCGACAATGGAACGGCGCGCTGCCGACCGGATTTACGCTCGAACATTACGCCGAAGTCTTCACCGGCGCCTCGGGCGACGCGGTCTGGGCGAGCGTCGTCACCGGGCTGGTCGCCAGTCTCTTCGCGCTGGTGACGGGCGCGTGGGCGGCGTTGGCTTTGCGCGTACAGGGCGAGCGCTGGAGCGGGCCGCTCGGGCTATTGTTTTTCATTCCCAGCGCCGTGCCGTCCGTCTCGGTCGGCCTCGGTCTGCTCGTCGCCTTCAGCCAGCGGCCGCTGTTGCTCAACGGCACGACGGCGATCGTCCTCATCGCACACTTCGTGCTGATCTCGGCCTTTACTTTCGGCAACGTGTCGGCCGGCCTGGCGCGCCTGCCGCTTGACTACGAGCAGGTCGCCTCGAGCCTTGGCGCGCGGCCCGGCTATCGCCTGCGACATGTGACGCTGCCGCTGATCGCGCCCTATCTCGTCGCCGCCTTCGGCCTCAGCTTCGCGCTGTCGATGGGCGAACTTGGCGCAACGGTGATGGTTTATCCCCCCGGCTGGGTGACCTTGCCTGTCGCAATTTTCGGCCAGACCGATCGCGGCGATATCTTTTCCGGCGCCGCGCTGACGATGGTTCTCGTCGTCACGACCCTCGTGCTGCTCGTCGGGCTGGAACGTGCGCCGATCCGCTCGGCGGCGGCGCGATAGAGCCGCAAGCATGCAAACCAGCCAAGCCGCGTTAGCGCCGCCTCAATTCTCGGATTGACGAAATTGTGATGTTTCCCCATCTATGCATTGTTCGTCCCGCCGGGCGCCGACCGAAAAGCGCCGGCGGCTGTCTGCCCCGTTCGCCAGGCGCGGCCTTGAAATTTTCCGATTCTTCATTCTTTGAAGCGAGTATTATCAGCCCATGAGTGATTCTCTCGACCGTCTCTATTTTTCGGTGCTGGCCGCCAGAGGGCGGAATCCAGCGCTGTCGCGCACGTCGCGATTGTTCCGCGACGGCGTGCAGAAGATGGCCAAGAAGCTCGCCGAAGAGGCGATCGAGGTCGGGCTCGACGCGGTGCAGATGAATCGCGAATCCGTCATTCTCGAAAGCGCCGACGTACTTTATCATCTGGCCGTCATCTGGGCCGAATGCGGAATCAGCCCGGAAGACGTGATGGGCGAACTCGATCGGCGCGAGCGCATCTACGGCATAGCGGAGAAGCTGCCCAAACAGGCCAGCGCCGCGCATGGGCGCCGGCTCGCCGTTCTCGATCCGCGCCGCAAGACGGCGTCCAAGCGCTAATCTTTCCGCCACGGAGCGCGCCCCTCGATGCGCAAGACCTATGATCTGGCGGTGGTCGGCGCTGGCATATTGGGCCAGGCTTGCGCGCTCGCCGCCGCCCGTTCCGGCAGGAAGGTCGTGGTCATCGACCGCGATGCGCAGGCCAATGGCGCCTCGGTGCGCAATTTCGGCTTCGTCACCGTCACCGGCCAGCAGCGCGGCGATTGCTGGCGCCGCGCGATGCGCTCGCGCGACGTCTGGGACGAGATCGCCGCGCCGGCGGGTATCCAGATCGTCCATCAAGGCCTGCTCGTCGTCGCCAGGCGACCCGAGGCGGCGCGCGTTCTGGAGGCGTTTGCGCGAAGCGAAACCGGCGCCGGCTGCCGTCTCCATGACGGCGCCGCGGCGCCGCGCCTGCAGCCTGGACTGTCTGGGACTTTCGCCGCCGTGCTGGAAAGTCCGCATGATCGGCGCGTCGAGTCGCGCGAAGCGCTGCCGCGTCTCGCCGCCTGGCTGGAGCGCGCGCATGGCGTCGACTTCCTGCGCAATACGGCGGCGCTCGACGTGACGCCCGAGGGCGTCGCCACTTCGCGCGGCGCGGTGGCGGCCGGCGCGACAATCGTCTGCGCGGGCGACGATTTCCACACCTTGTTCGCCGGGCGCATCGCGCCTTACCATTTGACGCGCTGCAAGTTGCAGATGATGCGCGCGCGTTCGAACGTCAGGCTTTCCCGGGCGGTGATGACCGATCTGTCGCTGGTGCGCTATCTCGGCTATGCCGAGCTTGCCGAAGCCGCGCCTTTGCGCGCGCTTCTCGAGCGCGAACAGGGCGCCCATCTGGCCGCCGGCGTTCATCTTATTGTCGTCGGCGCGGCGGATGGTTCGATGGTGATCGGCGACAGCCATGTCTATGCCGACACGCCCGATCCTTTCGCTTCGGACGCCTATGACGAATTGATCCTCGACGAATATCAGGCCCTGTTTGGCGACAGGCCTGCGATCGAGGAGCGCTGGATGGGCACTTACGCCAGCGCCGACGACCGGCTGATGCTCGTGGATGCGCCCTATGCCAACGTGCGCATCGCAATCGTCACGTCGGGAACCGGCGCTTCGACCGCTTTCGCGATCGGCGAAGAAGTCGTCGCCGATCTCTTCAAGTGAACGCTGACAGGAGGCCTCGTGAACGACCTCAGCCAATTGCGCGCCGTGATTTTCGATTGGGCCGGGACGACGGTCGATTTCGGCTCGCGCGCGCCGATGGGCGCTTTCGTCGAAATCTTCGCGCGTTTCGGCGTGGCGATTTCCGTTGCCGAAGCGCGCGGGCCGATGGGCCTGCCCAAACGCGACCATATCGCCGCGCTGCTCGCCAATGAGGACATCGCCGCGCGCTGGAAGAAGGCGCATGGCGCGCCCGCGAGCGAAGCCGATATCGACGCCGTCTATACGCAATTCACGCCGCTCAACGCCGCCGTCGTCGCCGATTACGCCGATTTCATTCCCGGTCTTCTGCTTGTGGTGGCGACATTGCGTGAGGCTGGCCTGAAGATCGGTTCGACGACCGGCTACACCCGCGACATCATGGCCCGTCTGACGCCGATCGCGGCGAAGGCCGGCTATGCGCCCGACAATCTCGTTTGCGCGGGCGATCTCGTGGCCGGCCGGCCGACGCCGCTGATGATGTATCGCAGCTTTGCCGATCTCGGCGTCTATCCGCCCTGGCGCATCGTCAAGGTCGACGACACCGAGCCGGGCATCGCTGAAGCGGTCGCGGCGGGCGCCTGGGCGGTCGGCGTCACCTTGTCGGGCAATGGCTGCGGCCTGAGCGAGAGCGAACTTGGCGCGCTGTCTCTGCAAGAGCGCGACGCTATCCGTCAGCGCGTCGCAGGGGATCTCGCCGCGGCGGGCGCCCATGCGACGATCGACACCGTCGCTGATCTCCTTCCCGCGGTGAACGCCTTCGGGGCAAGGATCGCGAGGGGCGAGCGGCCCTGAGCCTGTCCAATAGGCGATCCCTGGCCGCGGGTGGGGATAAGGGTCGCGGCTGCGACATTCCGCCTTTTGCGCTTGACCGCGGCGCCAATGGCGACCAAAGCCATCGTCAGGCTTCCCATAATTGCGCCCCAACCGCTGCTTATGGGATGGCGGCGTTTCGACGGAGGCGACTTTGAGCGGGCCTATTGCGGATCCTTCAGGACAAATTCTCCAGCTTGTTCCGGCCTCCGGCGAAAAACGCGGGCCGGTGTTTGTCGCCGATGGCCACGACGGTCCGGACCTTCTCGACATGCGCGAGGCGATCCAGCCGATCGCCCAAACATGCGCGCATCGGGACACGCAGACGCCTTTGATGATTGGCATTGTCGGGCCGTCGGGCTCGGGCAAGAGTTTTGCGCTCGAACGCCTGCGCCTCGCCGTCGCCGGTCTTGTGGTGGGCGAGGATAAAGCGGCGCCGGGGATTTTCGTCGACCGGATCGTGACGGTCCCCATCGATGCGGCCGCCATATCAGGCGATCCCGCCAGCGCCATTGCCGCCGCCACCTTCACCGCGCTCGGGCGCGACCATGACGGGCTCAATTACTCCGCCTTGGCGGATGAAGCCGCCCACGCCGGCGCCGACCCTTATCAGGCCGCCAATAAGGCGTTGGAGCGACACGACGACGCCCGCCGCAGGCTCGACGCCGAGCGCCAGTCGCGCGACGAGGTCGAGGCGCGCCGCGCCCGCCTCGTCGAGAATGTCCTGTTCGAGACGGCGGGATCGCGGGTCGATGCCTATGCGCGCGGCGCGCGCGGCCAGATCGAGGCGCGGCTGCGTCGGTTCGATCTGGCCGGCGGCGATTCGACGGTCAATTTCAAGAATCTGGTGCGCGATCTGGCGGGCGCCGGCTGGGGCTCGCGCCTCGGCGTCGTTCTGGGCGCGATCTGGGGCTATCGCAGCCAGCGACGATTGCTGCTGGCGGCGCTGCTGTTTTTCGTGCTGGCGTTCGCCGCCGCCGAGCTTCGCGCGCCGCCGGTGATAGATTGGCTCAGCGGCCTCGGCTCTCCTCCTTTCACTTTCGCCGCCGATTGGCTGCGCGGCCATCGCGACCTCGTCGGCTACGTGCTTGACGGGCTGGTCGTTCTGGGCGCGATCGCGCTGATCACGAATTTGTGGCGCGCGATCTTCTTCTCGGCGATGCTTTTTCGTGGCGCGCGGCTGCTGAACCATGACGTTGGCGAACGCCAGCGCGATCTCGACGCCGCTTCGGCGCGCCTGAACCGCCGCGTCGCCGCGCTGACCGCCGAGACGGAGACGACGGCAAAACACGCCGAGGCCGCCGAAAAGCGCGCCAATGTGCGGGGCGTGGCGGTCACCGAGCGTGCGCCGACGCCATTGTTCGTGGAGCCTGCGCTCGCCGGCGCCTCGGCGGCGCGGGCTTTCCTCGCCGCCCTCAGCAAGCTGATCAGCGCCCAGGCGGGGCGTGCGCCCGCCGTCGCCTCGCCGGCCATGCTGTCGGCGCGCGCCATTCTCGGGCCGCAGATATCCCAGCCAACGGCGCCGTCGGCGGTCGCTTTTGCGCCGGAAAGACTGCTCCTGACCTTCGATAATTTCGACGCATTGACGCCGGCGCAGGCGCTCAACCTCATCGAAACAGCTCATTCCCTGCTCGGCCCGAGCTTTGTCGCGGCGGTCGCCTGCGATCCGGTCGCTTTGACGCCGGCGGTCGGCGGCCCGGAACCGTTGCGCGAACGTTTCGACAAGCTCTTTCAACTGACCTTCAATGCGCGGGTCGCCGGCGCGGCCAATAGCGGGCGCCTGATCGCGCGGCTGATGGGCGCCGCCCCGCCGCCGCGCCCGCTGGAGATGACCAATGACGCGCGTCAGTCCCAGCTCGCCGATCCTTTGAGCGCTTCTGAATCGACGCTGCTCGCCGCGCTGGCGCCGCTGGCCGCCAATACGCCGCGCGGCGTCAAACGCTATCTGAACGCCTATCGCGTGGCGCGGCTGGCGCCGGCGCCAAGGCCGGCGCTCGCCTTGATGCTGGCGCTCGGCCAAAGCGGCGACGATGAGGCGGCGGCCGGCATGGATCTGCTCTTGACCGGGGAGGAAGGCGCGCTGGCTGATCCACCCGGTCCGCCGGCGCTGGTCGCCGCCGTGCGCGCGACCCGCGCGGCGAACGGCGGCGCGCTGACGATCGCCGAGACGATCGCCGCCAGAGAGATCGCCCGGCGCTTTCAGCTCTTCGCCTGAGGGAGCGCCGACCTTATTCGGGCGGCAGTTTCGCCTCGTCCCAGCCGCCGCCAAGCGCGACGATCAGGGTCACAGCCGCCAGCACACGCTGCTCCCTGGTCGTCAGCAGGGCTTCCTCGTCCGCCAGCGCAGTCGCCTCGGCGGTGACGACGGTGGTGAAATTTTGGGTGCCGGCGCGATATTCGTTGATCGCGATCTGCACGGCCTGTTCGGCCGCCTTGACCGCCTCGACCTGCACGCCTGCTTCCTTCGCCAGCACGCGGATAGCGACCAACTGATCCTCGACTTGTTGAAAGGCGGTCAGCACGGTCTGACGATAGGTGGCGACGCTTGATTGATAAGTGTCGCGGGCGGCCTCGACCTGCGCAGCGGTCAGGCCGCCGTTGAACAGCGTCTGGGTGATCGACAAAGCGTAAGACCACATCGGATTTGTCGCGCCAAACCCGCCTTTGAACGGATTGCCGACGACGCCGGCGAGGCCCGACAGCGTGACGTCGGGGTAATAGCCGGCGATCTGGACGCCGATCAGCGCATTGTTTTCCTGCATCGTCCGCTCGGCCGCGGCGATGTCGGGCCGCCGCTCGAGCAGCGTCGAAGGCACGCGCAACGGAATGCCGGGAACGCTATCGGCCAGCTTGGCGTGCCGGATGGAAAGGCCCGCCGGCGGCCGGCCCATCAGTATCGCGATTGCATGTTCGTCCTGGCCGCGGGCGACCCCGGTATTGATCTCCTGCGCCTCGGCGGCGAGCAATTGCGCCTGCGCGGTGATCACGTCGGAGCGCGCCGCCGTCCCCGCCGAATATTGGTTTTGCGTAATGTCGAGCGAACGTTTGTACTGGGCGACGGTGTCGTCCAGCAAATCGTGCAGGGAATCGGTCTCGCGCAGTTCGAAATAGGCGGTCGCCAGCGCCGATTGCATCGACAGCGTCGCATTGGCGAGGTCGGCGGCGCTGGCCTGCGCGCCGGCGACCTGGCTTTCGATCGTGCGCCGTATTTTGCCCCAAAGGTCGATCGTCCAGCTCGCGCTCGCCTCGGCGCTGAGCGTCGTGACGCCGGGGGAAGAGCGCGTGATGGACGGATCGAAGCTCAAGGTCGGAAATAATTGGGCGCGCGCTTCGGCGATCAGCGCTTGCGCTTCGCGATAATTGGCCTCGTCCGCCTTCAATGTCTGGTTCGAGACCGAAACCTGCGCCTCCAGCTCGTTAAGCAGCGGATCGTGGAACAGCTTCCACCAATCGCCTTTGGCGAAATCATCGCGCGGCGTGCCGAGCTTCCAGCCTTTCGCTTCCTTGTATTGCGCGGGAACGATCGCGGCAGGTTTTATATAATCAGGACCGACGGTACAGCCGCTCAGCATCAGCAGAGCGCCGGTCAGCGCCTGCCATCGCCCCTTGACGCGCCCCATCACCCCACTCCCGCGACATGTCCGCCCGACGTGCCGTAATAAAACCGGCTCCAGAAGCGTCCCAGCCATCGGCTGAGTCGGTCGAGATAGAGATAGATGACCGGCGTGGTGTACAGCGTCAACGCCTGACTGACGATCAGGCCGCCGACAATCGAAATTCCCAGTGGATGACGCAGTTCGGAGCCTTCCCCGGCGCCAAAAGCGAGGGGCAGCGCGCCAAGCAGAGCCGCGAAGGTCGTCATCATGATCGGCCGGAAACGCAACATGCAGGCTTGGAAGATCGCCTCAGGCGGCGCGAGACCTCCTCTTTGCGCTTGCAGGGCGAAGTCGATCATCATGATCGCGTTCTTTTTGACGATGCCGATCAGCAGGATGATGCCGATCAAGGCGATGATCGTGAATTCGGTGTCGAACATTTTCATCGCCAGCAGCGCGCCGACGCTGGCCGAGGGCAGGGTCGAAATGATGGTGAGCGGATGGATGTAGCTCTCGTAGAGTACGCCGAGCACGATATAGACCGCAGCCAAAGCGGCCGCGATCAGCAAAGGCTCGTTGGCCAGCGACTGTTGATAGGTCAGCGCCGTTCCCGCGAAGGAGCCGCGCACCGTCGCGGGCATGCGGATATCGACGATCGCATTGTTGATCGCCTGCTGGGCTTCGCTGAGCGCGTGGCCCGGCGCGAGATTGAACGAAATAGTGGTCGAGACGAACGGCCCCTGATGATTGACCGACAGCGGCGTCAAGGCCGATCCGAAACTGGCGAAGGCGGCGAGCGGGACCATCGTTTCCTGGCTGGTCGAGACCGAGGCGCCGGACGAGGTGCTGGAATGGCCGGTCGCCGCGATCGAATTGATCGCCAGATTGCGCGCCGAATCGGCGGCGATCGTCGCGGCTGTGCTGGCCGCCGCCGCCGAGGCGGTGAATGTGCCGGCGGTGGCGTTGGTGGTCTGCGATCCCGAAGGATTGGCCCCTGATGTCGACACCCATATCTGTTTCAGGATCGCCGGATCCTGCCAATAGCGCGGCGCCACTTCCATCACGACGTGATATTGGTTGAGCGCGGCATAGATGGTCGACACCTGGCGCTGGCCGAAGGCGTCGTCGAGCGTGTTGTCGATCGCATTCAGCGTGAGGCCGAGCCGCGCCACCGTCGGTCGATCGATATTGATATCGGCCAGCAGGCCGCCCTGCTGCTGATCCGAGTTGACGTCGGTCAGAACGTTGATCTTCTGCATCGCCGCGGTCAGCCGCGGCGCCCAGCGATAGAGCGTGTTCGTATCGTCGCCCTGAAGCGTGAATTGATACATGGCGTTGCTTTGCCGCCCGCCGGTCCGCAAATCGGCGGCCGCCTGCAGAAACAGGCGGGCGCCGGGAACCTCTGCGAGTTTGCCGCGCAGCCGGTTGACGACGACATCGGCCGAGACCAGCCGGTCGGCGAGCGGCTTCAATGAGACGAACACGAAACCGGAATTGGTCTGCCGGCCGCCGGTGAAGCCCACCACGCTGTCGACCGCCGGATCGGCCTGGACGATCGCCTGCAACTGCGCAAGCTTCGGCTTCATCGCCTGAAATGAAATGCTCTGGTCGCCCTGGATGTTGCCGATCAGCAGACCGGTGTCCTGGGCGGGGAACAGGCCGTAGGCGATATTGGCGAACAAATAGACGTTGAGGGCGATGGTCGAAAGAAGGACAATCGCCACGATCAGCGAATGTCTCAGCGCCACGGTGAGCGTGCGGCGGTAGAAATTCTGCATCGCCTCGAAGCCGCCTTCGGTCACGCGATAGAACCAGCCGTTGGAATGTTCGGCCGGATTGGGCAGGAAGCGCGAGCACATCATCGGCGTCGCAGTCAGCGAAATGAACAGCGAAATCGCCACCGCCATCGACAAAGTGATTGCAAATTCCCGGAACAGCCGGCCGATGATCGAGCCCATCAGCAAAATCGGCAGGAACACCGCGACCAGCGAAATGCTGATCGAGATGACGGTGAAGCCGACTTCGCGGGCGCCGATCAGCGCCGCCTGCATCCGCGTCGCGCCAAGCTCCATATGGCGGGAAATGTTCTCCAGCACGACGATGGCGTCGTCGACGACGAAGCCGGTCGAAATCGTCAACGCCATCAGCGACAGATTGTCGAGGCTGAAGCCCAGAAGATACATCGCGCCGAATGTGCCGACGATCGACACCGGCACCGCGATGCTCGGGATAGCCGCCGCGCGGAGATTGCGCAGGAAGACGAAGACGACGAGCGTCACCAGGAGCACCGAAATCACCAGCGTCTTCTCGGTATCGGCCAGTGAAATACGAATCGTCTTGGAGCGATCGACCACGATGGCGGTGTCGACGTCGCCGGGCAGCGAAGCCGAGAGGCGAGGCAATTCAGCCTTAACGGCGTCGACCGCCTGGATGATGTTGGCGCCCGGCTGGCGATAGAGAACCACCGAGACCGATGGCTTGCCGTTGGCCAATCCAGCGTTGCGCAGGTCCTCGACCGAATCGAGCACTTCGCCGACATCGGTCAGCTTGACGGCGGCGTTGTTGCGATAGGCGACGACGAGGTCGCGATATTGATCGGCGCGGCTGGCCTGGTCGTTGGTGTAGATCTGATAGTGGAAGTCGTCGTCCTCGATCGCGCCCTTGGGGCTGTTGGCGTTGGCCGAAGCGAGCGCGGCGCGCACGTCTTCGAGGCCGATGCCATATTTGAACAGCGCGCCAGGATTGAGCTCGATGCGAACCGCCGGCAGGGCGCTGCCGTTGACATCGACCTCGCCGATGCCGGTAAGCTGCGACAGCCGCTGCTGCATGACATTGGAGGCGGCGTCATAGAGCTGGCCTTGCGTGCGCGTCGGCGATGTCAGCGCGATAATCATGATCGGCGAATCGGAGGGATTGACCTTGTGATAGGTCGGATTCGAACGCAGGCTGGTCGGCAGGTCCGCGCGCGCCGCGTTGATCGCCGCCTGCACGTCGCGCGCGGCGCCATCGATGTCGCGGTCGAGCCCGAACTGCAAGGTGACGCGCGTGCTCTGCAGCGAACTCTGCGACGTCATTTCGGTGACGTCGGCGATCTGGCCGAGGTGCTTTTCGAGCGGTCCGGCGACGCTCGAGGCCATCGTGTCCGGACTGGCGCCGGGCATCGTCGCCTGCACCGATATGGTGGGAAAGTCGACCTGTGGCAAAGGCGAGACCGGCAGGAGTTTGAACGCGAAAGCGCCGGCCAGCGCGATGCCGATGGTGAGCAGCGTCGTCGCTACCGGCCGCCCGATGAAGAAGGCTGATATATTGTTGTTCACGGCGCCTCCGTCGCGACGGCGCCGGAAGCGGCCGAGGCGCCAAGGCGCGTGCCGATCCGCTCGAACATGAGATAGATGACCGGCGTCGTGAACAATGTCAGGATCTGGCTGACCGCCAGTCCGCCGACGATCGCAAGACCCAGCGGATGGCGCAATTCCGAGCCGACGCCGGTTCCCAGCATCAAGGGCAGCGCCCCGAACATTGCGGCCATCGTCGTCATCAGAATGGGGCGAAGGCGCAGCAGGCAGGCCTGGTAGATCGCATCGCGCGCGTTCTTGCCCTCATTACGCTGCGCATCGAGCGCGAAGTCGATCATCATGATCGCGTTCTTCTTGACGATGCCGATCAGCAGAACGATGCCGATGATGCCGATCACGTCGAGGCCGGCTCCGGCGATCATCAGGGCGAGCAACGCGCCGATGCCCGCCGAAGGCAATGTCGACAGGATGGTGACGGGATGGATGAAGCTCTCGTAGAGCACGCCCAATACGATATACATGGTGGCGACGGCGGCGAGCAGCAGCAGCAATTCGTTCGACAACGACGATTGGAACGCCGATGCGGCGCCCTGGAAGGCGGTGGCGAAGCTCGCCGGCAGGTTCATCTCCCGCTCGGCCGCCTGGATCGCGTCGACGGCCGCGCCCAAAGATGCGCCGGGCGCCAGGTTGAAGGAAATCGTCGTCACCGGCGATTGGCTTAAGTGCGAAATCTGCAAGGGCGAGGGCTGGATATTGATATGGCTGATCGCCGATAGCTGGACCTGGCCAGTGGTCGAGGCCGAGGAAGGCAGATAGATCGAGTTCAGCGAATTGACCGAACGCTGCAAGGATGGATCGGCGTCGAGGATGACGCGATATTGGTTCGACTGGGTGAAGATGGTCGAGATGATGCGCTGGCCGAACGCATCATAAAGGGCGCTGTCGACGGTGGCCGGCGTGATGCCGAAACGCGCCGCCGTCGGCCGATCGATGGTGAGATAGGCGGACAACCCGCTTTGCTGCATGTCGCTCGCGACATCGGCGAGCTCCGGCGCCTTCTGCAATCGCGCCAGCAATCGCGGCGCCCAGGTCTGCAACGTGGCGAGATCCTGGTTGGCGAGCGTGAATTGATATTGCGTCGCGCTGACGGTCGTGTCGATCGACAGATCCTGAACCGGCTGCATGAACAGGGCGATGCCGGCGACCTCAGCGGTCTCTTGCTGCAGGCGGCGGATGATCTGGCTCGCCGTCGATTTGCGATCGCTGTGCGGCTTCAGATTGATGAGAAATCGGCCGGAATTGAGCGTGACATTGGAGCCGTCGACGCCGATGAAGGAGGACAGGCTGACGACATCGGGGTCTTTGAGGATGGCGTCGGCCAGTTCCTGCTGATGAGTCGCCATGGCGCCGAAGGACGTCGTCTGCGCGGCCTGCGTGATCCCCTGAATGACGCCGGTGTCCTGGATAGGAAAGAATCCCTTCGGAATGGCGACATAGAGATAGCCGGTCACGACGAAAGTCGCCAAAGCGACGATCAGCGTGATGATCTGATGATCGAGAACCACGCTCAGCGTCCGGCCGTAGAGACGCACCAGGAATTGGAAGAAACGCCCGCCGCTGGCATGCGAGGAACTATGTTCGCCGGCTGGCTGAGGCTTCAACAGTTTGGCGCAGAGCATCGGCACCAGCGTCAGCGACACGATCGCCGAAATGACGATGGTGACGGCGAGCGTGATCGCAAACTCGTGGAAAAGCCGGCCGACCACGTCGCCCATGAACAGCAGCGGAATCAGCACCGCGATCAAGGATATCGTCAGGGAGATGATGGTGAAGCCGATCTGCTGCGATCCCTTGAGCGCCGCCTGGAAAGGCGTCTCGCCCATTTCGAGAAAACGCGCAATATTCTCGATCATCACGATGGCGTCGTCGACGACGAAGCCGGTGGCGATGGTCAATGCCATCAGCGAGAGATTGTCGAGGCTGAAGCCGAGCTGGTACATGATCGCCAAAGTCCCGACCAGCGAGAGCGGCACCGACAGGCTCGGAATGATGGTCGCCGGGATATTGCGCAGGAACAGGAAGATCACCAGCACCACCAGGCCGACCGCCAGCGCAAGCTCGAATTCGACGTCCTCGACCGAGGCGCGGATCGTCGTCGTGCGGTCGGTCAGCGGCGTGATGGCGATGGAGGAGGGGATGGCGGCGGTGATTGTGGGCAGCAGCGCCTTGATGCTGTCGACGACGGCGATGACATTCGCCCCGGGCTGACGCTGGATGTTGACGATGAGCGCGGGCGTTTTGTTCATCCAGGCGGCGAGCTTGCCGTTTTCCGGCGCCTGCTCGACCGTGGCGACGTCGGCAAGCTTGACTGGCGCCCCGTTGCGATAGGCGACGACCGAATTGATATAATCGTCGGGGCTCTTGATCTGGTCGTTGGCGTTGATCGAGAACGATTGCGACGGCCCGTCGAAATTGCCCTTGGGCGTATTGACGTTGAGATTGCTGATCGTCGTCCTCAGATCGTCGAGATTGAGCCCATAGGCCGCCAAGGCGAGCGGATTGGCGTGAATGCGCACGCTCGGGCGCTGGCCGCCGGAAATCGACACCAGGCCGACGCCCGGCAATTGCGCCAGTTTCTGCGCGATGCGTCCCTCGACAATGTCCTCGACGTCCGTGAGCTTCAGCGTCGATGACGTCACGCCGAGCGTCAGGATCGGCGCGTCGGCAGGATTGACCTTGGCGTAGATCGGCGGCGCCGGCAGATCGGCCGGCAGCAGATTGCCCGCCGCGTTGATCGCCGCCTGCACTTCCTGCTCGGCGATGTCGATGCCGATGTCCAGCGTGAAGCGCAGCGTGATCACCGACGCGCCCGCCGAGCTTTGCGACGACATCTGCGAGAGCGAGGGCATCTGGCCGAACTGCCGCTCCAGCGGCGCGGTGACTGACGACGTCATCACCTCCGGGCTGGCGCCGGGATAGAAAGTCTGCACCTGAATCGTCGGATAATCGACCTCGGGCAAAGCCGATAGCGGCAGGAATTTATAGGCGACGATTCCGACCAGCAGAATAGCGATCATCAGCAGCGAAGTCGCGACCGGCCGTTCGATGAAAAGGCGCGAAGGGTTCAAGGCAAGGTGCTTCCGCTTTCTGGCGCGTTACGGGGAAGAGCTCGCGGCGGGAGCCTGGCCTGGGGGCGCTGCGCCCGAGTCCTGGTCCTTCCGGTGGCGATGCTGATGCTGACCCGCCTGGTCGGGTTGCTGGGAATCGGTGGGTTTGGCGCCTGGGTCGGCCTGGCCGGACGTTGAACCGGACCCGCCGCCGCTCGCCGGCTTGGCGCCGGCGGCGGACCCATTGCGCACCACCACCTTCGCGCCTTCGCGAAGCCGGTCGGCGCCGTCGATGACCACCCTCTCGCCCGCCGTGAGGCCGGTGGAGATCGAAGTGCGGCCGGAATCGGCCGGCCCGATCTTGACGGCGCGCACAGTGACTGTGCTGTCGTCCTTCACCACATAGACGAAATTGCCGTTCGGACCGAGCTGAACCGCCGCGTTCGGCACGATGACGGCGCCGGTCAGCGTGTCGACCAGCAGGCGGGCGTTCACGAACTGGTTGGGAAACAAGGCGCCGTCGTCATTGGCGAAACTCGCGCGCAATTTGAAAGTGCCGGTGGTGGTGTCGATCTGATTGTCGGTGGTGGTCAGCGATCCCGTCGCGAGCTGTTTGACGTTGGCGCGGTCGAAGATTGTCACCGGCAAGGTGGCGCCGGCCTTCATACGCGCCTGGATCTGCGGCAGATTATCTTCCGGCGTCGAGAAAATGACGCTGATCGGCTGAAGCTGCGTGATCACCACAATGCCATTGGCGTCGGTCACCTGGACGTAATTGCCCTGGTCTACCTGACGCAGGCCGATGCGGCCGCTGACCGGCGCGACGATGCGGCAATAAGCGATGTTGAGATTGGCCGCGTCGATCTGCGCCTGATCGCTGGACATGGCGGCGAGATCCTGCGCGACGAGAAATTTCTGGTCGTCGATCTGCTGATTGGCGATCGAATCCTGTTTGCCCAGGATCACGAAACGGGCGAGATCGGCCTGCGCCTGCGCATGGAGGGCGGTGTCCTTGGCCAATTGTCCTTGCGCCTGCGCCAATGTCGCCTGATAGGGACGCGAATCGATCTGGGCGAGAAAATCGCCGACCTTGACGATCTGGCCTTCCTCGAAACCGATCTGCTGTAAGTTTCCCGCGATCTGCGTGCGGACCGTAACGGTGGCGAGCGAAGTGACGGTGCCGAGCGCGTCGACATAGAGCGGGATGTCGCCGGTGGTCGCCTCCGCGTCGCGGATCGTCTGCGGCCCATTGGCGCCGCCCCCGCCGCGTCCGGACTTGGGCGCCGTCGCCGGCGCCGTGGCCACATCGGTGTTTGGCGCGATATCTTCAAAATGCTGCCAGGCGAAATAGGCGGCGATAGCGATCGCCAGCATGAACAGCCATTTTGCCAGCCGGCGCGTTTTGGGCGGCGTCGGCGCGCCTGGCGGGGAAGTCGGCGCATGGTTCGGCGAAACCGGCGACGGGGTCGGCGGCGGCGGCGACTGTGGCCTCGCCTCGACCCGGGCGGGATCGACGTTTTCGTTCATGAGACGACCTCGCAAAATGCTTCCGCATCGCATGCCAACAAAGAAACTTCAACTCACTCAGCCGTGTTTACGAGATTGTTGAAGCTAGGATTATGGCCGTTTTGGCGGCGCCTCGCAGGGCAGTTGCAATCCGCGCCGGCTTGCGGCATAAGCGCCGCTGACGGTCTTGCCGTCATGGATGCGGGTGTAGCTCAGTGGTAGAGCACAACCTTGCCAAGGTTGGGGTCGAGGGTTCGAATCCCTTCGCCCGCTCCAAAAACATCAAATATTTCATAAAGTACTGACGAGGGCCGCGAAAGCGGCCGCTCTCCTTTTCGCGCTAGCCGCCACCGAAACCCGAGCGCAAGCTGGCATTCGTCGCTGCATGGCGGATTGAATTTATCGTCTTTCAGCCAGCGTCCTGTTTATCGCCCACGTCCTCGCGCATGATCCCGTCGCCGCAATCACAAGTTCGAGGTGGATGCGGCGACCGGGAGTTAAGCGGTTGGCGGACCCGCCGATCATGCTCAGCCGCGCTGGCGGGCTCGAACTCCCGCGGGCTCTGCTTCCGCGACCAGTTGAGAGGAAGCCTGAGCGTCGATCTTGATGGCGCGCAGCGCCGCCACTTGCAGGAATGTGGCGGCTTCGTCCAAAGCCTCCCGACCCTCGGGCATGATCGCGCTCAACAGCGGCCATGCGTGCGGCATGTCGGGATAAATGCGAAGATCAGCGCCGACGCCCGCCATAAGCGCGCGTTCCGCAAGTCGCTTGGAATCGTCGAGCAGGATTTCGTCGGCGCCGACGAAGATAACCATCGGCGGCAAGCCTGCAAGATCGCCATAAATCGGGGAAACGAGCGGCATGCGCGGATCGGTTTGGCCGACATAGGCTGTAGCGAGCATTCGCAAGCACGCAGGCACCTGCATCGGATCACGGTCGCGGTTGATTGTCTGCGAAGCGCCGGTGACGGCAAAATCGGTCCATGGCGAGAACAGGCAAGCGGCGGCCGGCGCCAGCTCCCTTTGGTCGCGCAGAGTCAGCAACAGGGCGACGGCGAGGCCGCCCCCGGACGAATCGCCGCTAACGAAGATCGGACCTTCGACCTGCTTGCGCAGAGCGCGCCAAACTGAAACGACATCGTCGAGCGCCGCCGGGAATATATGCTCCGGCCCCAGCCGATAATCGGGGCAGAACACGCGAAAGCCGCGCAAAGCGAAGCCGCCGGTGATCGCCCGGTGAGTCCGCGCCGACATCCCGACATAACCGCCGCCATGCAGGTAGAGCAAAGCGCCAAAGCCCTTGGCGCCAGTCTTTGGCTCCGCCCATTCGCCGGAAACGCCGCCAAGCGTCACTGGCGAGAAGCGCACGCCTCGCGGCGCAAGCGGCGGCGTGCCGTTGAAAGCCTTGCGCACATCGAGCGGCGTCCGGCACGCCGCAAGCCGCCGTTTGACCAATCCCCGGATCGCGAGGTTGATGAGCTGGGTGCGCAATTTGGCCATGGGTCCGGACCTCGTATCGAGGGATGTCGCACCCGAACATGACGCATAAAGCTTAAGGAAATAGGATGTTCCGCGACATTGAAGAGGGCGGGCGGGCGCCCCCATTCAACCCCCGGCGCCAGCGCCAAAGCGCTTATCGCGTCAGCCTTGCCGCTCGCCTTAAACTGCAGGCGAGCCGTAGACTATTTGGTCACGGTCGCCGCTGATTTTCGACAATTTCGCAAACTCCCTATAGCCGAAAGCGAGTTTGATGCGCTGACGCCAGTTGCGATTGCCGCCAGCGATACGGCTTTTCTTGTAAACGCATTTGTAAGCGTCGAAATGATGATAGGTCGGAACCGCTTCGATCCTACCTCGGCCAAGCAGAATTTTTGCAGTCTGAGCCGCGGTGACGCCCGCACATAACTCGCAGGCGAGGCCGGTCGACGGGAAATCGCGCGTTTCAAGATTCACCGACGACCTGTCGACGAGATAAGAACGGTGCAGCCCCGCCGGCGTGACCCCGACGATGAAGTTCACCAGCCGCTTGGCGGGCTCGACGTCCTCGAAACGAAACCATTCCTCGAGCGACATGCCGGTCGGCGAGAAGATGAGAAACGCGGTTCCCATTCCCGCGGGAACGGAAAGGATTGCGGGAATTCCGAGCGCGCGGCAGCGCGCGTATATTTTGCGGCGCGTTTCAAGGGCGAAAATGTCGATCGCGTCGACATAAATGTCAGCGCCCTCGAGAAAGGCGTCGATTTGTCCTTCCAGAATGCCCTCGGGGAATGACTTGATCTGCAATTCCGGATTGATGTCGAGCGCCATGGCGCGCACGACATCCAGCTTGGGCTTGCCGAGCGTCGACATTTTTGCGCCGGCCTGGCGATTGAAATTAGCGAGCTCGAAATGATCGAAATCGGAAAGCGTGAACGCGCCGACCCCGAGACGCGCCAAGGTCGTCACATGGGCCCCTCCACAACCGCCAAGACCGCCAACGGCGACACGCTTCGAGCGCAGCAACTGCTGTTCTTCCCGTGTAAACCATCCGATGTTGCGGTGAAATGCCTGCTCGTAAACGAAGGGTTCCGTCATTTGCTGTTGATCCATTTTTAACTTCAGAGGCTTGAACCGTTTGTACAGAATCGCAACGGCATGACCGTTTTACTCACAGCATCAGCTTCCTACTTAAGGCCACGGCAGAGTGAATACTTTGTGAAGAAGCTGCTGTCGAGCCGGCGCGCTTGGCTCACTATGCACCCGATGGGATGACCCATCGGAAGGCCGGCAAATCGTCGTTCCCGATTACCGCGTTACTGCGGTATATCCGCATAGATTGTCCAAACCGAGGCGCCGGGTTGGACCCGACGCGGCCCTCGCACTGGCTGTGCTACGGCATCGACTATCCAAAAGCGGGTTTTCAGCGGCGATGTTGGGAGCGGCCTGATGCAGGAAAGACACGCCGACGCGTTTAACGACAGTTATGCACCGCTTCGGCGATTTCGCCACTGGCTGTTAACGCGGCGCGCCCTATTGTGGGCATGCGGCGATCACTCGCCGCATGCCCTCCTTGGGCGTTTCCTCCCTAGACTTAGGCCGCCTTCGGGTGGCCTTTTTTTCTAGGTCGTTTGTTGTAGTCCATGCCGCCGCGAAAACAAGCCGTCCGCCTCGCTTTTGCGTCCGGGTTAGACTTTCGTCTGGATTGCCGGTCCAATCGGTTGGTCAAAGCCGACGAATGTCGCTCCTTCAAGCTCAAACCACCCGCCGCACGCTTGGCTCACTTGTGGTTCGCCGCGCTGAACTTGTCCGCCGTTCGGCGCCTCCATTGATTCGCCGCGTCTTCCGCCCGCAGCAGACGTGCGTTTATCTGGGCGAGCTCCAGGGCGATTTGTTCGAGCCCGGACGCCGATTGGCTGGCCGGCGGCACGCCAGAGCCTTCATCGCGTGTCTCGATCTGGCTCGGCCTCACGTCCTCGATCATTCCGGTCGTCGCCGTTCCGGCGCCGCTCTTGAAATGGCGCGCCATTTCCGTGGCGGCGACGCGCGCCCGCAGAACCAACTTCACCGGCGACCATTTTCGCAAGGTTGCCGTGACGGTCATTTCCTCTCCTAACCTGCTCGGATCGTCAGAACCAGCGGACCACCAAGAGGACCATTGCAAGGACCATGAGTGTCGCAACCGCGAGGCCTAGCCGGACGTTTGCCGCCAAATGGCGGTCTTCCTCGGCAAACTCGATGGAGCGTCTTTTCACGGATGCACCCTGCGACCAAAGCTTCGATAGCCCGAGACAGAACGTCGAAAGTTAGAGGAAAATAATTGTCGATAGATTAAGCTCATTTGTTCGGCTGAAAGTCGCCAAATCCGGCGACGATGTTGGTCGCTAACGCGGCCAGGCCCATCGGCGGCCCTATCGCTCCCTTGCGCGATGCGCGATGTGATGGGCACCTAACGCGGCGTCTTTTCTATGCGATGCCGCGTCTATGCGATGCCGCGCCGATTGGGTCCAACGCGCCGGCCTTCGCCAGCTTTTGCTCCGAGGGCCACAACTCTGATTCAGGGGAGGCGCCAACGACGGCAACGCCGGCTCGCCGGTTTGCGGCCGATGACCCCGGCTGTCAGAGGTCGCGCAAGGACCGGTAGAGCGGGCCGCGAGAGAATCCTCCGCGCTTGCGGCGCTGACCGAGCGTAACTGCGGCCAATCTCGCGGGAATGAAGACGACCGGCATTCGCGGCGAATCCCCGACGCCCCTAGGCCCCGAGGCTACAGCGTTTATTCGCCCCCGAACTCAAACGTGGCAACGGCCGCCGCTTGCGCGCCGACGGCCGTTTTCTTCTCAATGAAACGTGCGGCTCTTCTCGGCGGGATGCCAGTCGTTGGGCGGAAAAGCGGCGACCGCCTCGGCGATGAACGCTCCGGTTACGGCTACGGCTGCGAGAAGCGAGAAAACGAACTTCTTCATGACGCCCTCCATGAGGGAAACGGTTCACAAAAACCGGTCGTCGAAGCTTGCAATATAGAGCTGATTCGAACGCGCCGATGTGGCGTTGATCACATCTCGCGCGCTCAGCCCCTCACGATGGCCGCGGGTTCATGCCGGCAGCCGTTTTGTATCGCGCTCCAATCGTCAGGCGGTGGCGCGAACTTGGACAGAGACTGCCGGCCGAACCGGTTGAGCCTCACGCGCGACAGGCGTGCGCAATCTCGCATCGTTCTCCCGTCGCTCTTTCAAGAGCCGATTTCGCACCGCTTCATGGGCTGGATGATCAGTATTCGCCATTATGAAGGCTGAATAGTCATCCTGAGTTTTGAAAATCACGGCTGACCCCCCGCGTAGATGGACCGTTCAACCATACGAGAAAGGGCCTCGGTGTCGAGTCGATTCATCGCCATCTTGGGCGCAAGAGCCTCGCCTCCGACGGCGGGTCATAAACGGCATGACGCTGCCTCCAAAGGCCCCGATCCGCGAGCAGAAGCTCAGGCGACGAAGACGGCCTCTCCGTGGAAATCAAGCCCGCCCGGCGCCCGATAGCAGACCGTAAGCTCGCAGGACCCCCAATGAACTTGGCCGCCCTCCTTCCCCGGGGGCGGTTTTTTTTGTCCAGGAGATATTGGACAGAAACCCGCCTGGGGAGCTGATGGCCGCCAACCGGCGCGTTGGGAAGCTGCGCGGCGCCATGTTATAGCGCCACAGAATATCAAACGCAGATCGTCGGAGGCATGGCATGAAGCTAGCGGCTGCCGGACTCTTCGTCGCCGTCATGGGCGCTGCCGGCACAGCGCATGCTGACGGCCTCCAAAGCGCCTTTGCGGCCGTATCAAACAGCCTCAAATCACATGGAGGCGGCCTCGCTCCGCTTTATGCGTCTTGCCCGAAGAGCAATAACGATGACTGGCAATATATCGGTTCGGCTGTTTTCGTGCCGATAAGCCAGACGGATAGCGCCGTCCTCGTCAATACAGGCTGGTGCAATGGCGGCAACGGGTCAGGCCAATATCTTGTCATCAACCGCGCCGGCGTGGCGCGCCTCATCACCGATGCTGGCATAGCCGACATGAGTTTCCTTGCGACAAACGCGTATTTCTCCGACGACACGCTCACCCTTTACGGCAACCGATGGCTGCCTGATGACCCTCACTGCTGTCCATCAAAGAAGGCCAACCTGGAGTTCAATCTTAAGACCGGAACCCGGAAACTCACCATTCTTGACGGCAATTAGCTAGATGCGCCTCGCCTCTCCTGGCGATGGCTTCTGGGCGTGGATGCCCAGCACAAGGCCACGACTGTCCGGTTCAGCAAGACCGGCTGTAAATCTTAAGTCGCACACAACCACCGCGCGTCGTGCCCGGGCTTGTCCGGGCATCCACGCCGTGCGGAAGGCGCCAACTTCGAAAGTTTCTTGCAACGGCGCGGCGTGCGGACGAGTGCTACGCATTCGCCTTGGGATGGCCGGGACAAGCCCGGCCAAGACGCCGAGAGGTTCTGTTTCACTTAGATTCTCTCGCGTGACGGGACTTTTTAGCTAAACCGGACAGCCGTGGCACAAGACCGGGCATGACGTGCTGGGGTTCCAAAAGGCGGAGTGCTGCAACCTAATTCTGTTCTCAAGACAGCCTTGCGGGCCTACGGCACGTTGAGACTTGGCTGCGATGGCGCCATTATTTCGGCGCCCGGCGCTTTTGTCGCTTTTGATCCTAGGGGGACGCCGAAATCGAACCCGGACCAAAATCGTTTTCGCGCGCGCGAAGCCGCGCACAGCGCCTCTAAGCCGGAGCCAGTGATTTGGCGCGAACTCCGCTCAATCGGCTAATTGTTCTGTTACTTGGCTCCGGGTTTCTGGAAATTGTGACGCCCATGTCTTGGGCGCAGTCGCCAAGGGTCAGAACGGAGGAGCCGACGGTCGCCCCGCAAATGCGAACGAGCGCGCAGAAGGAGCGACCGACCATCGAATCTTTGTCGCGCGAAGCGCAAAAGGCAATCAGGGCGTGTGATGACGATGCGGCTCTTCAATGCGTCGCCGACGAATTGACCAAATATGCGGAGGCCCTGAAGCAGATTACCCAGGCGCAGCGGCAGTATCCCTCGCCCATTCCGCCAACGCGGCGCGGGCGGCGCCCGCCACGGGCGCATGATCCCTCCTGATCGCCCCAGTGACGGAAATTCGCCCAGATCGGCGAGGCGCGCATCGCTCGGCTATCTCGGTTGCCGCATTGCTTCTTACTTCAACGAAGGAACTGTTTTGGAGTAGTTCAGGTCATAGGTTCTGTTAAGCAGGGGATCGAGCAATGTGCCTTCGGAAGCATCGAAGGCGGCCGAACGTCTGTTTGCGATGGCGCCGGGAATCGCTGCATCGCCTTGCGGGGCGACGACGCCAGCAGGCTCAGCTTGCTTCCCCGCGCCCGGCGCCGCGTCGCGTCCGAGCTGATCCATACCGATTTTCAAAAGTCCTTTTTCAAGGTCGACCGTTAGCGCCGCGCTCTTCCTGTCGGCTGTCGCCTGGGGGTCGCTGGATCCCCTCAAATCGACTTCGCCATACGACCCGTCTTCGAATGCAGAGCTCGGATCAGGATTGATCGCAACACCGCGCGATAATCCGGCAAAGCGCATGAACGCGTTCGCGCCTACATCATTTTCAAATCGCGCCTCGCTCGGGAAGGCCTGCGATCTTTTCGGCCAGGCGACGCCCTCTTTCGCGCCAATATAAAAGCGCGACAATTCCAAAATGGGCTGACGCGTCAGGATAGGCGTCCGTGCATTGGTCCTCGTGATTTTCGCGAGGCACGGCGTGGTGCAGACGGCGACAAGCGCCACCATGACGATCGGAACATTCCGAACCATGCTAACATCCTCCGATGTCGCGGGTTTCAGAGCGTCGCCTTTATAGCACTATCAAGGCTGTCAGACGAAGGCCTAGATAAGCCCTTCCGCTTTCAGCGCCCGGCGGGCGCCACAGCCGCCAGGGCAGCGTCCATTGCGCTCGGGGCAATCGAGGCTCGGGAAAGCGGGTCTTCAGCAATCCGCCAATGGCCTGAGGCCTGGTTTAAAGCGGGCAATTGCGACCAGCGACGGGATTTAAGCCAGCGCGTCGGCTGTCGCGTCGTCACGCGCGGCGGCCTTCAACTACACAGCGTCGCGCCGTTCTCCCACAATGTGTCCCGCTCTCCCGTGGTCGCGTGGACCGGCACCAGCACATAGAGAATATGCCGGGCAGCATTCTCCCGGAACGCTTTGACCGCCGCCAAGGTGGAGGGAAAGTCATTCATGATCTCACGCGATTCCGCGCCCCCATCAATGCTGTAAATCATGACAGACCATTGATCCGCGAGCGCCGGCCTCGAGCGTCGGAGCAGATGCCACGCGCCCGCTCTGAATGCGGCGGCGGTGATAGTCATTTCGCCTTCCTCACCCCCGCGCCCGACCCTCCCTTCAATGTCGACTGACCGGCAAATCAAACAAGAGCAAATGCGCCGCGACCCGTAGTGCGGACATTGCGCCGCCTTTCAATCGTCGATGGCGGCCGCTGGCGCATCAAGCCAGAGCACAACAGCAGCAACAGCGATGACGGTCGACACAGTCAAAAGTACAATCGCAATGATCATGGTTGCCTCTGGATCGAACTTGATTCATTCGGCATTAGAACGGCATCAAGGCTGGTCGGGCCACCTCGCCAGTTAACGAATGCACGAATTTAGACGATTATTTTTGCGCGTGTTGTCGATTCGGTCGCGCCGCCTCCGCGCGCCGCAGTTATTCACAGATATCCATGTGGGAGAACGAAGGCGGGCCGCGCTCGCGGTCTGCGAGGCCGCCGAGCGGGGAGAACCGAATCGGGAAATGGCCGCCGCTCAGTGTCTGGCGTTTTGCCCATTCTTCGAGCCGCCTGCCATCCGCGCCGCGCCCTCATTGGTCAGCTCAAAATGATCATATTTCAGATACGGGTCCGTCGTCCTTATTCTTTCGATTGCTTTGCGCAATCCCATCAGCTTCTTGGCATTATGGCCCGGCGTTCCGGATCTGAGCGGCAAATCGGTAACAATCCGAAGAATATTGCCGCGGGGGTCATAGCCCTCGCTGGCGCCTAATACGTGCGGCAGTTCAGTGACTCTCATCGAAGTCTCCCGCTTTGCTTGCCAGTAGGGCCGCCGAATATGGTGTCGCCTCGACGGCCCTGGCCGCAGGGCATTTCCACAACGCGCCCCATCGGCCTTGGTATAAAGCGTAAGATTTCCGAAAAAATTCAAGTTCAATAACGTGTTATAGCGCGCGACGCGGAGTAACCCACCGGCGTTAGAACGCGACGCAAGGGCGGATTGAAGGAAGTCGGGCCGCGAGGGAAGTCCAGACCATCGCGGCCCTGACCGCGACAATCTGGGGGCAAACTCGCGGCTGGGCGCAATCTTATCTCGCTCGGCTGGCGCGCGCTCTTCACAACGCGGTGACCCCGTCGAACCGTGACCGGGCGGGGAGCAGGTCGAATCCAACGAGACCTCTGCTCAAACGAGGTATTTCCATTTTTGCTACGGCCCATAGATTATTGCCTCGCGGTTTTCTTGACTGCGGCGGCGAGAGGATGAAGCTGACGCGAGGCGCCCAGGTGCATGCGGGCAGCGGAGACAAGCGATAGCGACGCGCCGACGCTCTCACCGGCTCCAGTGCTGAAAGCCCTCTCAACATTAAGTCAGATGTTACAAATTGCCGTTATGCTTAGTGCATGGGACCCAGACGCATAACCTTTGTGGAGCCAGAGAAACCGGCTTCCCCGAGCGATCCATGGTTCGCGCGGATCATGGCCGTGGGAATCATCATCCTGCTCGTTCTTCTGGCCGGCAATCTCTATCCTCATTGGATCTGGGGCTGACCGATGTCGACGGGCCGAATTCCGCGGCAAGCGGTCGGCCGCACAGCCAGCGCCCAGGCGGCGCTCTGTTCTCTCACATTTGAGCCGGCGCGCCGCTCGTTTCAGCTTCGCCAAAGGCCTTGACCGAGCGCGCGGCGGCTAATCCCTCACAGAAACCGTTCGGCCAGGACCAGTCCGAGCAAGAGGGCAAGCGCCAATGTCGCCAGTTCCAGATATCCCGTCATGCTTGATCGGGTCCAACGGCCGGATCGGCGTGTAGGGCGCGTCATTTTCCCTTCCTTGATCTTACGCTGGCGCCGCCGGCCTCTTTGAGTTGGGCTGGCGAGATGCTCATTGGGGGACCTTCCGCAGTCTCACGCTCGGTCGGCCATTCGCGAACTCCAAGCCTGCCGCCTCGAGCGCGCATTTGAGATGACGGAGAGTCTGCCGGGAGAGCGGTTTTCTGCCGACCTCGAAATCAATGACCGTGCGTAGCCCCAACTGAAATTGGACGGCCAACGCCAGCTGCGAAAGGCCGATCAGTTCGCGGGCGGCTTTGAGCTGGACGCCAGTAATGGTCATCATCATCAAACTATCGTGCCTTCGCGCGGCGATGGCGGGCCGCCGAGCGTTTGCGGGGCCCGGCGGCCCTGACCGAGAGGGCGCGAGGCACGCGCGCGTTCGGCTGTCAAATATAGCCTAAAATTTTACGGGTATTGCAAGGTAAAGACGTCGTTATGGTGAATAACAGAGTGTCGCCGGAGCAAATCATATCGTTCTATTCTATCGCTCTTCCCGCTTTTGAGGATGGTCGGGGCGTCCATTTTTCGATTGATGAACGGCAACGTCTCCGCACGGGTGTTTTTCGCCCGCGCGGCTCTTCAGTGCGAAGGCGCCGCTGTCTCGGGGTGTCAATGAGGCCTTCGCCAGGGCTAAATTTGAAACGGGGAAGTTCAAAGGCGATGCTGAACGTTTGGAGTCCTCAGAGGCGGAAATCACATATGGGCGTCGCCTTGAGCCTGGCTGAACCTCACGACGAACAAGATCCATCAAGAAGGTCGCTGGCAGGCGATCGAAAGCCGGGAAGACGATCATTGATTGTCGCGAAAAGAATAAAGCCGCCGGATCCGTTGTCCGACCGCGTCCCTGCAACGAAGATCGTGACGCTTCGCATCTCATCGCTATCCGGGAGATCCGCCGAGACCAGGCGAAATGGGTTCACGCCCGCGAGTGTCTCCTGATCAATGCGCCGCGCCCAGAACAGCAGCCCACCGATTGGTCTGCCCAGGCGCCGCCATCGCGTCTCGGACAGCGCGGGCGCAATCGCTTGAATCTCGCCTTTTACGCGCGTCGAAATACAGCCGATATGAATGTGCAATTGGTCCTGGGTTCGTTTTAGACCAGAATTTATTGCGAGCGCCACTTCGTCGCGCTCAGGCGGCCGGTGCGCTTTGGTCGCCAAAACACCTCGGGCGTTCCATGCGTCGTTGAAATAGTTTGGCGCATCGGCAGCCTGGAGCGACCGATCCTCGACGCCCGCGATTTTTCTGGTGGGCGCCAGAATGAAGTCTTCCAGCCCGAAAGGTGGACGCAAGATCACATAACCTCGGTCAGCGCCGCCCGAAACGTTCACTTCCAGGCAAGGGAACGCCGCTCCGGTCAAGTCATGGTTGACACGGCATGCCTGAACAACAGGCCAAAGCGCTTCGCGAAATTCCGAAGAACGGGATACTGTCGCAAATGATACAAAAGCGATCGCGAGCATGGCGGCTTTTGAAACATGTCGCCTCGATATCATAAATGTCACATGATCTCCGCGATCCGAGCCCCTGAGCTGCGTCATATTGAGCGCGCCAAGAACGAACAGCACGATAGATGCGCCTCTGGAGCGGTGCACGCCGCTGCTGTCGAAGGAGCGCGCGCGCAATAGCGGCGGCGGAGGCGCTCCATGATGACGAGGGGCGCGGCCGCCGGCTTGCGATCCGGTGGCCGACGACTATCCCTGAGGGGCGTATTTTCGTTGGGATAGATCTCCCGCATGGCCTGCCGAATTTACCCCGGTCCACAAGGGCCGCGTAACATGCACACGCATACTGCGACCCATTGCGGCGATCGCAATTTTTCCGGCTTCGTCCTCGTCGTCTGCTTCGATCGTGGTCACGCGGGCGGCCCTCGATGCGGCGCTGAGCGTGTCGAAGTAATATGCATTCCACTTCATGGCAAAGTCTCCGGCGCCGCGATTTTCTCCAAGCAATTAGCGGGCCAAATGTTCTCCGATACGACGGCCGCCCGCTTACGACCTGAATGCGCCAATCCTCTTCGCGATTCACTCGCAAGGGATACGTCGCGATCAAATTATCTATAACTGCAGTAATAGCTGCCTTTTGCCGCCACAATTGCCCCGACCGACCAAAATATCACCCCACGTTACGTGAGCGCGTTCTTCACGGTCGACTGATTATCGATCAAACGAAACTTCGCCGCCAGCCCGCGCCGTCTGCGGAAGGACTGCCGGTCGCTCCGGCGGCGTGGGAATAGCGGATGGGGCTGCGTCGTTACGTTGCTGCGTCGCAATTGATGGGGCGGGCGTAATGGCGACCGTTGCGGCGGCCGCAGGCTGGGCGATAATTGGTGGCTGCGCAACCTCCGCAGAAGTCTGCGGTGTCGCCAGCGAAGCCGTCGGAGACGGTGGAACAGAATTAGGCGCCGGAGAAATCGGCGCTTCGTTCACAGCTTTCCCCGTGAGGTCAAGGTCTCGCATGAAAGATGCGCCAGCAGCCGAATCTTTGAATTTCCACAGATCATGCTTAACGCCTTCAAAGATCAGTGCATAAACCGCCAGTTGAATGCCCTCCCGCACCGCAAGAGTGACGGGGGAATTTTTGGTAATGCCTGCCTCCGCCTGGAGTAATTCGTTTACTGCCTGGTATCTAAAAGCCGAGCCTTGAACAAGAACAGAATAAACCGTTTCGGTTGTCGTAACGGAGGCGAGAACGCGCCCGGTCTGCACACTGACCGCGCGTAGTGCGACGGTCACAACGTCGCGCCGATATTGTATGTTGCCGCCTATGCCTAACCAGTTCGCGCCGACGCCTCCCGAGGTTTCATTGGTGTCGTAGCCGATGATGCCGCCTTGCAGCATCACGCCGGCGAAGCGAAGCGCCGGCAACGATTCAGCGTTCTTCCCATACAGCGCTACCCTGGTGTTCTGAATAATTTGACGTTCCTGCAGAAGCGCGGTGAGTTCGTTGCGCTCAACGACGTTGAACCATTCGCCGCCGCCGGCTTTCGTTAAAACGTCGGTTAGGATGGCGGCGCCGCCCTGCGTGACCGCCCTCGAGAATTCCGCAAAGTTATCATTATCTTTGTTCTGACCGGTCAGGTCGGGAAAACTATAAACCGAAACGTCCAAAGGCTGTGCGGGACTAGGAAGATTAGCCAATACGACCCCCGTCTTCGTATCAGGGATCATCGAGGCCTGTTCAGCAAGCGGATCGTTCAAGCCGCCAGAAATACAGCCGCTTAGGCCGACCATGAGCGCAACGGCGCACGCCGATTTACTCCAAGCATATAACATGGTTACTATTTATGCCTTTGTGGAATTCGCTTAAATGCGGCCAGACAACTTGTTAGGCCTCAAAAAACTTAAGGACTAGCTGGCGTATTGGTGTTGATTGTAGTCGGGTTCGCCGTGCTGGAGAGCCCGCTCAGGGCGTTTGTTAGTCCAGACAGGTCAGGGGAACTTGCGGCCTGGCCGGATTTAGCGCCGAAGCCTTGGCCTTGTGCAGTGCCGAGCAGGAACGTCCCATTCAGGGGATTTCCCCCAAAGGTCGGGTTGACGGGCGTATAAGCCAATTGGGACGCGAGCGCCGGCGAAATGGCTGTCGCCAAAGCCAAGACGCCGATTGAGCAAAGCGTGAAAACCTTCATCGGATGGTTCCTTCCCTCACACAACTCATATGGAATTGACCAACTAGCCCGTCGTGACGCTAGCCAAAAGCAAACGGAGGCGCAATGGAAGGCCTTGTCTCGCGTCGACGAATCATCGCGATCGAGGCAATCTTTGAGGGAATTATCGCGACTGTGGCCACAGGGTAACGCCATTGCTGGCGAGGCTATCGGTCGCTTTCGATTTCGTTAATGCCTGACGAACCAACCGCCATTGGGAAGATGAGCGATAATCAAATGAAATGGCGCAGAGCCGGGAGGTTGGAGCAGATTGAGATGTAATCCATTCGTATTTAATAGCAGGACGCTCGATTGAAGACCGCTGCCTGCTTGCAACAGATTGACGCTATCGCCTCTACCTCCCAGAATTCCGATTGCCGAGCGGTCGCGGGATCCTGCCTGGAGTTGAATGGTTCGATTATAGTTCCCAATTATGAGCGCGCCCGCAATATCAGCGCCGCCGCGTTTCGGACTGGATAGCTCGGGGGGCAGCGATGAGTTTCCCGGCGCACCCCCGGAGAACCCGATCATCGGCGCTCTGCCTATCATGCCAGAACCAACTTGACCGATAAAGGCCGAGTCAGCAAAGGCGGTTCCCGGCATTGCCAACGAACCAAACAATACAGCGGCTAAGCCGCCGACGACTTTGGTTTTCCAACACTTGTTAACATTCAAGGTGAACTGCATGAAACTCTCCCTTGATCCCAAGTGAGGGACAACTTCGCTGTGTAATGACCTTGAGCCGAACCATCCAAT
>Ga0209006_10000456_pt1 | contig 39312 bp, 30 predicted proteins | sample JacPin_JW_Ref_O2_FD_188567 | JGI IMG/M metagenome (GOLD analysis project Ga0209006, IMG submission 188567) | Forest soil microbial communities from Algoma, Ontario, Canada - Jack Pine, Ontario site 1_JW_Ref_O2 (SPAdes) (version 2) | ecosystem: Environmental > Terrestrial > Soil > Boreal... | reverse complement strand
GGAAAGCGTGGCGTGGGCGCGCGGCAGTGATCGACCAGGCAGGTCGGGCGGCCCCGGTCGCTCTGAAAGGTGAGAAAGCGGACTCCGGCAAGAACGGGGTTGCAGGGAACCGAAATTCGCCCTGGGAGGCGAGACGTGTCTCGAATGGCGAAGATATGCTGCTGCCGAAGATACGGGGGCTGGACGCGTCGAAGGCGTTGAACAATGATCCGGCGACGGCGGGGATTGCGGTGGTAGCTTTCGACAGGCTGGTCGCAGAAGAATGCCGGGCGCCGGCAGCAGGGATGTTGCCTGTGCCTTTCTGGACATAGCGGAATTGGGATTGGACGAGGGATGCGAGGCACTGCTGGTGCGCTGGAGCGCACTGTGCGCAGGTTGAAACTGGAGGTTCCGGCCACGCCAGCGGTGAACTGACAGGGATATTCGATTCACGCGGCCGGGCCAGCACAAAAAAAGACGTTGCAAAGCAACGTCTTTACGAGGCCAAGGACCTATCCACGTACGCTGATTTTTGAGAACGACAGCACGGCCCGGCTCGGTGTGGGGCGGCCCATCGACAACGCCGGACGGAACGTGGTGAAGATCAGCATCCGCTTTACCTGCGGCAACACTTCTTTCGATGCGGGAGTGTCGGAGAGAATGCGGTAATCCTGCACGCGGCCGTTTGCGTCGACGTAGGCCTCGATCACCAGCGAATCGGCATCGATCGTGTCGAGGGTCATGCCAAACGCGCTCTGCTCCAGCTGCGGCGCAGTGTTCACCATGACCAGCGGAACATCGCTGCCGGCCTGCAGGGAAGATGGGGCCACGAAATACACCATGGCGATTCCGAAAATGATTACTGCACTGAGAAATCCAGCGGTAGCTGGAACCATGAATGCCTGGAAAGCATTCTCTAATCGGACTCGCAGTCCCTCGAACGCAGGCTGCCGGGAGCGGGCCGCTTCGCGCGAAATCGCAAGACGCAACTTGAGCCCGAGATCCGCCGGAGCCTTCGGCCTTCCGCCGCTGACCAACAGTTGCTGGGTTCGGCGCAAGCCCTGATACTCGTCGTTGCAAGCGGCGCAACCGGACAAGTGCTGCTGCAGCACGAGCATCTCCGCACCCGTCACCGCTCCATCCAAATATGGCGAGAACAACTGCTTCGCCTGGGGGCACCGCAGTCCCATCCCGTTCCCTGTGCCCTTCATGGCATCACCTCGACCCTTCTACCCCCTCCAGCAACCGGTGACCGCAAATTCCGCTGTTCCGGAGCGGTCAACCCCAGCTCGCGACCAACCTCGCGCACGTAGGGCGCCAACCGCTGCCGCAGTGCGTCTCTCCCGCGGGTAAGCCGCGATTTCACTGTTCCCAGCGAAATCTCCAACACCTCGGCAATCTCTTCGTAGGACATTTCTTCCAAATCGCGCAGAATCAGAGTGGTCCGGTAAGGCTCGGGAACCTTCCTCAACTCTATTTCCACCCTGTGTTGCACTTCGTGATGCGCGACGCTGTCAAAGGGAGAATCGGCATGATCGGTCAGCGCGACCTGCATGGCGTTGTCTCCCGGACTCGGACCATCGGACTCGACCGGCTCAATCGAGGTCTCTTTCGCCTTGTGCCGGAACCACCATCGCCGCCGGTTTGCCGCCTCGTGCAGCGCGATGCGATAGATCCAGGTTTTCAGGCTCGATCCTCCGTGAAAATGCTTCATTCCGCGAAACACTTTCAGAAAGACATCTTGCGTTGTATCCGCCGCGTCCGCCGGATCGTTGACGATCCGGTAGACCAGCCCGTAAACCGGCTGCTGAAACTCCCCGATCAGCCAGGCATATGCCGCCTCTGAGCCGGCTTTCAGCTCCGCGACGATTGCCGCTTCCTCTTGCGAGCGGGTTCCGATTGCGCTTGCCAGATCACCCAAGGTGGTTGCTCCCGCCATATTGGCGTCCCCTGATTATAGGATTTTTCCACCCTACCGCGCCCTTGAAAATTTACCGCCTGGCCAAGTCCGGCAAACCGCGTGCGGAGCCGTGACCCTCACATAACATAGACTCCACCAGAGTGCGCCGAGTTCCCGCCTGTAAGTGATTTATTTTCAGCCGATGGCAGGCTGGAAGCAAAGGACCCGATGCCAGAAAGATGTTGAGAGAGAGAAGTCACCTGGTGGAGGTTACCGGCGATTGGGCACCCAGGGACGGTTAGGGGGACTCTGACAAACTGGCTATCTTGCGGACGGCGGTTAGAAGGAGCTCGTTCTGTTCTGGGGTACCGATGGTCACGCGAATGCCGGTCGGCGCGCCCCACGCGCCCAGAGAGCGCACGCTGATGCCTTCGTTTCGCAGGCGGGCAGAGAGGCCGAAGGCATCCTGTCTTAGGTCGCAGTAGAGAAAATTCGCCCAAGTTGTGACGACACGATAGCCGAGTTTCGTCAGCCCTTCCATCAGAACTTCAGCTTGAGAGGCATTGTTGGAGACGGTTCTTTCGATGTGATTGTGGTCGTCGAGCGCGGCCAGAGCCGCTGACTCCGCCACTGAAGAAACGGAGAAAGTATTGCGCATGCGCGCGCAGTATGCCAGAAGTTCGGCCGGGCCCAGACCGTATCCGATGCGCAGTCCTGCGAGTCCATGCGCTTTCGAGAATGTTCGCAGAATGACCACGCCTGCACCGCGCCGAAGGTGTTCGAGGGACCGCGAATACTCGAAGTGGCGCAGCTTCGCGAAATACAGCGCGAATTCGTAGTAAGCCTCGTCGAGAACGACCACAACGTGGTCGGGAACCTTGGCGAGGAACGCGTCAACGGCCGCAGCGTCGATCAGGGTGCCGGTTGGATTGTTGGGATTGGCTAGAAAGACGAGGCGGGTGTTGTCGTTGATCGCAGCCAGGATCGCGTCAACATCGAATCCTTCGCCGTCGTTACGCATGGGAGTCCGGATTAACTCTGCTCCCGCGGCGTGGGCGGCCATTCCGTAGACGACAAATGACAGTTCGCTGGTTACCGCGTTCATGCCGGGCGCAAGCATCGCGTGGCACAGCAGTGACAGCATCTGGGTGGAGCCGGCTGTCACCAGAACTTGATCGAGCGGCACGGTGTGGTGAAGGGACAGCCTGCGCCTCAACTCGGAGGAGTCGTCATCGGGATACGAACTGGCTGCGGACGTGGCCGACTGCATGGCCTCGATAGCGAGCGGCGACGGACCAAAAGGATTTTCGTTAGAGTCGAGCTTGACCAGTGGCGATTCCGCGTCTGCCGTCGCAGGTTTGGGGAAGGGAACCGGAGAATAACCGGCCATGTCGCGGGCCGGTTTTGAAACCAGATCTGAGAATCGGCTCATGCTCGCCGCAGACTCCTACGCGGTTTTCTTGGTGCCGGCCGAGCCCGTTTTGCTGGCAGACTTCAGTTTTTCGATCTCCCTTAAAGTGAGCGAGCGAAACTTTCCGGGGGGAACGTCGAGCGTGAGCGGTCCGTAGCGGACGCGCTTGATTTTCTCCACGTGATGGCCGACTGCTTCAAACATGCGCCGGATCTGGCGATTGCGACCCTCGATCAGCGTGATTTCGTACCACGGGTTGGCGGCTTCCTTCACCACGCGCACCAGAGCCGGGCCCGTCTTCACGCGCTTGCCGTCGTCGGTGGCGATGGAAACTCCAGCGCGCAGCTTGGCGATGGCTTCTTCCTTCGGTGTGCCGGCAACTTTGACGACATAGGTCTTGGCAACGTGCGAAGCCGCTTTCATCAAGCTGTGCGCCAGTTCGCCATCGTTGGTGAGCAGAAGCAAGCCTTCGCTGGCGTAATCCAGACGCCCGATGGGATAGACGCGGCCTCTGACGCCGTGAATCAGATCCATGACCGTGGGGCGCTTTTCAGGATCGCTCATCGTGGTGACGAAACCCTTGGGCTTATTGAGCAGGAGGTAGACGTGGCGCTGCGCGCCGTGAAGCAGCTTGCCATTCACGCGCACGTGGTCGGTTTCGGGATCGGCTTTGGTGCCGAGCTCGGTGACGACGGTTCCGTTGACCTGCACGCAGCCGGATGAGATCAGTTCTTCGGCCTTGCGGCGGGAAGCGACGCCGGCAGCGGCGATGATTTTTTGCAGGCGTTCCAGCGGCATAATGTGGAACCTCGGATCGATCCGAAAACAATTTGTGTTAGGGCGTCAGAGTTTCAGCAGTGCGGAAAGTGGTGCCGTCCCTTCGGGACTCATTCGCTCTGGCTGTCTGCACCCGGCACTTCCGTGCTGGGCTTTCGCATACCGCCGCTTCGCGGCTGGGTCGGGAGAACGGATCCGTCAACCGGCCTTTTCGGTTTCCGACACGCTCTCGCCGTCCGCAGAGGCTTCCGGTTCCTCAGCTTGGTCAGGTTGCGCGGCCTCTGTGGGCGACGATGCGCTCTCCGCCGGAATCAATTCGGACTGAAATGATTCCTCTACTAATTTCTCGAACTCTTCCATGCTCGGCAACTCGTTTACATCTTTCAGGCCGAAGCGCATCAGGAATTCTTTCGTGGTCTTGTAAAGAATGGGACGCCCGATGACCTGTTTGCGGCCCGCAGTTGTGATCAGTTTGCGATCGAGCAGCGTGCCAATCACGCCGCCGGAATCGACGCCGCGAATGTCGTTGATCTCGGGGACGGTGACCGGCTGTTTGTAGGCGATCACGGCCAACGTTTCCAGCGCAGGCAGCGAGAGGCGAATCGGAGGTTTTAAGCTCTTGGCGAACGCTCGCACTACTTCGTGCTGTTCCGGCTTGGTCGACATGCGGTATCCGCCGGCGACCTGGCGGATCTCGATGCCGTGATCGGGCTTGCCGTATTCTCCGACAAGCTCTTCCAGACATGAGCGGACGCGGGATTTCATTTCCGCCTCGTCCGCCGCTCCTTCCGCGATGACCGTCTCTTTCACGAGATGGGTCATCTGCTCCAGCAGGATGGGAGTTTCGGCCGCATAAATAATGGCTTCGAGTTGAGCTTTGAGACTCATAGTGATTTCCGGTTGCCCGGACCGCCGAGTCTTAATGACAAGGCTCGTGGCAACTGCAGTTCATCTCCAGTCGTCGCGCACCGCTGACTGTTCTTTCATGATCTCATCGAAGTGCGAGTGCTTGCGGATTGCGATCTCTCCGAACATTCGCTCCTGCCGTACTTGAATCGCCTGCAACCGAACCATTTCCAGCAGCGCCAGGAACATGCAGACCAGGGCATGGCGCGATGGAACCCGCATCAGAATTTGCTTGAGCCGGATGGGACGATCTTCGAGCGAGAGCCGGCGCCGGAGGTAGTCGATCATCTGCCCCACCGTGACCGTTTCTTCATCCACGTTGAGCACCGGACGGGTGCGCAAGCGCTCGAGCACTTGCTGGAATGTCTTGACCAGGTCGATCACGTCGGCGGCAATTTCCGGCTCGGTGCCTTCCGCCTCCATGAATTCTTTCAGCGACGGGTTGGACAGCACCGCATCTTCAATCTGCTGCTTCTGCAAGAGCATTTGCGCCGCCGACTTGAACTTCTCGTGCTCCAACAGGCGGTTGACCAGTTCGTTGCGTGGATCTTCCTGCTCTTCGGCGGGCGCATCGGGATCGCGCGGCAGAAGCATCTTCGACTTGATGTGAATCAGCACCGCGGCCATGTAAATAAATTCGGCAGCTACGTTGACATCGAGTTCGCGAATCTTCTCGACATAGGCGAGATACTGCGACGTAATCTTGGCAATCGGAATGTCGTAGATGTCGATGTCTTGCTTGCGGATGAGGTCGAGGAGCAGGTCCAGCGGACCTTCGTAGACGTCGGACACAGCAACCGCGAAAGGCGAATCGCTCTCTTGCTTCTTGGTGGTATCCCTGGTGGCCTTGGTTGGAGACGAGCCGGCAACAGAGTGGGGAGACGGTGGCGCCAGCGCGTCGTTACCGGAAACGATTTTTGCTTCTTCCGTCATTTCAACTATTTCGCGGCCGGTGGTTCGTAGTCGAGGGACATTCCCATCGCGGCGCGCACCGTGTCCATGGTCTCGCCTGCCGATTTGCGGGCCCGCTCGCTGCCAGCTTCAAGGATATCCCAGGCGAGGCGCGGATTCTCCTCGAATTTCTTGCGGCGCTCCTGCATGGGATTCAGCAGCCTCACCAACGCATCTGCGGCCCAGCTTTTGCACTCGATACAACCAATGCCGGCCGACCGGCAGCCTTGGTCCACTTTGGCGATGGTGGCTTTATCACTGAAGATTTTATGCAGATCGCCCACGGGACACACATCCGGATTACCCGGATCGGAGCGCCGGACGCGTGCTGGATCGGTCACCATTGTCTTCAGCTTCTGACGAACGGCTGGCTCGGGATCGGTTAGCAGGATGGTGTTGCCATAGGATTTCGACATCTTGCGCCCGTCTGTGCCAGGCAACTTGGCGGCCGGCGTGAGTAGCGCTTGAGGCTCAGGGAATACTTCTTTGGGCTTGCCGTAAAATCCGTTGAACCTACGGGCAATCTCGCGCGTGAGCTCCACGTGCGCCACCTGATCTTCACCCACGGGAACGCAATCTGCCTTGTAAATCAGAATGTCCGCCGCCTGCAGCACGGGATATCCCAAAAACCCGTAAGTCCCGAGATCCTTGTCCTTGATGTTTTCCCGCTGTTCTTTATACGTAGGCACGCGCTCCAGCCACCCCAGCGGAGTAATCATGGAAAACAGCAAGTGTAGTTCCGCGTGCGCCAGAACATGCGACTGGATGAAGATCACTGACTTCTCTGGATCGAGCCCCGCGGCCAGCCAGTCGAGAGCAACTTCGAGGGAATTCTCCTTTACGTGCGACGTGTCGGCGTAGTCGGTAGTAAGCGCGTGCCAGTCTGCAACGCAAAAGAAGCATTCATATTCGTCCTGCATTCGGACCCAATTTTGCAGTGCGCCCACATAATTGCCGAGATGGAGCTTGCCGGTCGAGCGCATGCCACTGAGCACTCGTTTGCGGGATTGCGAGGAAGGAGTCATTTATCGATGAGGGCCGGAATGCGGCCGAAAGATGGGATCAAATGTTGAAGTGTCATGCAAGGCTGAAGTCGATACTAACATGCGAAACGGGCGGTTCGCGCTCAGTTCCGGTGTCCGGCTCTCGGCTCCCGGAAGGAGTGTGCAGTTAGATATCGAGGCTGTGAGAAGCGCTGATGAAAGCGCCTCTAGGGGCTGTAGCCCTCATGAAATGAGATGAGCTCGCTGCGCCACCCAAAACCGGTGCTCAGATCGTCATTCACTATTATCTTCGCTTCGTCGGCGTGAGGGATGGAACTTGATTTCGAGGGTGACTGCTTCTACTCCGGTTGATCGTAAGTCTATGTGTCCAATCGCGCCAGATCGGCGACGTGTTTGCGGGAACCGGCGGTGCGACTTGACGGGATCACCGTTCTAGACAATCGAAGGCACGCGACTGCGCGAGCCCGGTGTTGCATCGGCGCGCGAACATCGGGTGAGGAATTAGGTGCGCCAGCGTACTGACATATAAAGCGATACCGTGTATAAGAATTAAATCCCTGGCCGGAGCGTTGTGGATTTGATTTTTCGACTTCGGCCAGACCTTGAACTTTTCGCGCTTACCCTGCGCTTTCCGCCGACAGCGGGCTCAACCCCTTGGGCCGGAGTCGTTGTTGTGGTTTTCACCTCGATATGAATGCGGAGAGGAACTTCTCGTCATGCAGAATGAATCGCGTATCCCCTCGTGGATGAATTCCGGTGCTGGAGATCCGTTGAAGAGAGCAATTCAGTCGGAGAACCCTGTTTCGTCGGCACATCGAATTGGGATTTTAATGTCCCAAACCGGCCGTTTTCTCGAGTGCATCAGTTGCCGGTTGAGTTTTGCATTTCCTCCTGGAGCACACTTCGACACGGTCGCAAAACAGTTTGAGCGTCATGAATGCGGGGCCGCAGTTTCCCCTAACGAAGGAAGCTGAGAATTGTAGAACGATTGAGTTCCAGGGGCGACGGCCTGCGTAGCTTTTCTTTCGCTCCTTCCGGGGGGCTTGCTCAATTCCGCTTAGCGACCCCCGGCTTCGGCCGTGGGCTGCATTCTCTTCCGGTTCCTAGCTTGCAGGTATTCGCACTCCATTTTCCTGGAAAAAATCGAGCTACGATCGAGACTCCTCCCGGACTCACGCTGTTTTCGCGTTCGCACCCGGCACTTCTGTGCCGGGCTTTCCCAGGTCCGGCTTCTCCGCTGGAAGTTTGACTGCCCCCCCTCGTGGGCATTTCCTCACTCCTCTCGCGAGGCTCAACCTTTCACAACTAGACTGAGACTCAGACTGAGGCGCGGAGCGAACTACTCGTAGCGAAGAGCTGTCATGGGATCTACTTTCGCTGCCCGCCGTGCGGGAACCGAGCAGGCGAGCGCTGCAACCAGGCTTAACAAAATGGTCACGGCCAACAGGACCAGGGGATCGCGGGAAGTGCCCTGGGCCCATCGAGCCAGAACCTGGTTGAGCGCCAAAGTCAGGATCATACCAATTGCGATTCCGCTGCCGACGCTCACAATGGTGGAGGAGAACACAATCCGGAGGACATGGGTGCGTTGTGCGCCCAGCGCGATACGAATACCAAATTCGTTGGTACGCTGGACAACTGAGTAAGAGACGACGCTATAGAGTCCGACCGCAGCCAGAGCCAATGCCAGAAAGGCGAATGCGCCAAAAAGCCATGCCACCAAATGCTCCTGTTCATATTCCCGTTGATCCGTGATCCAGTGGTCGAGGTCTTCGACTTCGCCGCTAATTTGCTGGTCGGGGTCGATGGCGTTGACTTGGAGTCCAATCGCGTGCAGAAGCGAGAGAGGCGGAACTTCCGAGCGGACCAGGATCTGCGTCCAGACCCGCATCGAGAGCGCGTACGGCAGGAAGATTTCGGGCAAAATTGGGTTGCTCAGGCCGTCGTCGCGCTTGTCGGCGATGATGCCCACAATCTGCAGCCAGGTGTCGGAGCCGGGCGCTGTGGTCGTGTACGGAGGCTCGTCCTTCATCTCCGGCACTTTCAGCGAGTGCCCAATGGCATCGCCGTCCGGGAAATAGAGGCGCGCCATCGTTTGGTTAATGACGACGACGTGTGCGGCCTTGTGGTTTTCGCTCTCGTCCCAAATTCTGCCTTGCGCCAGCGGAATGCGTAGAACGGGAAAGTAACCTGGACTTACGAAGTTGACGCGAACTTTTTGCTCGTCTCGCGCCAACTTACCGAGGATTTCGATGTTGGTCTGCCAGCCATTGGATGGCGGTGTGGCGTTGGAGGAGATTGCCGCCATGGTCACGCCGGGGACGGTGGCCGCCCGGTTTCGCAATTGCTCGAAATAGGCCTGTCGCGCCGGCCAAGTCGGGTATGCACCGTCATGGACGGGAATACCAACCGACATGACGTTGTGCGGGTCGTAGCCCAAAGGCGTGTGCAAGAGGCGCAAAAATTCCTCCATTGCAGCACCCGCGCCGGCGAGCATCACTAACGTTAGCGCGACTTGAGCAGCAGTCAGGACGCCGTGAGTGGTGCGTCCGCGCACCATGCCGACGATCTTCCGAGTGCTCGACTGCATGACCTGGCTCACCTCAGGCCGCGAGAGCTGGAGAGCAGGCCACAGACCAAACAGGATTCCGGTGAGGAGAGCTACAGCGACGCTGAAGGCGAGCACTGGCAGATTGATCTGAATCGCGGCCTCGTGCGGGTAGGAATATTTCGGCAGCAAAACGATGATGATGGCGAGGGCGCGGTAAGCGAGCAGGACGCCGAGCGCGGTCCCGGTGAGCGAAAGCAGCAGAGCCTCGGTCAGCAGTTGACCTACGATGCGGCGGCGGCTGGCGCCAATCGCGGTGCGAACGGCCAGTTCATGTTGCCGAGCCGTACCACGCGCCAGCAGAAGAATGGAAACATTGCCGCAGCCAATGGCCAGCAGGAGCCCCACTGCAAGGAACAGGAGATACAAGGTTCCCCCGAGTTCATGCACAAACCGTTCGTTCAGGCCAACCACGCGGAGTTGGAAGTGCGTCGTTGGAAAATGCTTCGGCGTTTCCTTGGCGAATTGGTCGATCAACGGCTGCAAGGCGGCGTTCGCAACCGCATGGGTGATACCCGGCTTCAGTCGAAGGCCGACATAGTAAGCTTTCGTGGGATCTTGAGTAATCTTCAGGGGGAGATAAACATCTCCGTCTTCCCATGTGAAACGTTGGGCTGCGACTCCGACGATTGTGTAATTCTTGCGGACCAACTGGAGGGTCTGGCCGATCACGGAGGGATCGGAGTTGAAATGGCGTCGCCAGAACTTGTAGCCGAGTACGGCAACCGGTTGAGGGTCCTGACCATCGATGGCATCGGAGGGCATCAATCCGCGCCCGAGCGCGGGAGGAACGCCCATGAACGCAAAACTGTTGGAAGTCATGTACACGCCATTAAGATCTTCGGGCAGATCGTGGCCGGTGACCGTCAGGTTCCAGTCGTCCGCGGCGAACGCGTCTTCGATCACGGGTGACTTCCGAATTTGTTGCCACTGCGCGCCACTCAGACCGAATCCCATCTCCTGCGAGGATTGGTCGCTGAGCCTCATGTGCACCATGCGATCCGGGGCGGCATACGGATAAGGATTCATGAGGATGGCATAAACCACGCTGAAAACCGCGGTGGTGGCACCGATGCCCAGAGCGAGCGAGATGACTGAGGTGAGGGTGAATCCTAGATTCTTGCGGAGTTGTCGAAGGCTGAAGAGCACGTCCTGAAGCAAGGTTTGCATGGTGTTCCCCATTAGACGGATGAGGAGCGAATTGGCACTTCAAGCGCCTATCGCAAAAGCCCTCAAGTCCCTCAATTGTCGAGGGGAAACAAATTGTTCAAAGTGTTTCGTGCTGTCAGTTTCGCGCCGGGCGTCCACCAACGGACAGGCGGTGCGGACGCATTTCGATTCAGCGTTCCCGGAGTTAGCGACCGGGAAGCGGAGCCTGTGTCGAAGGTAGAACTCGCACGCCGTTGGCATCGAACGCAAATGTCTTAACCTCGGCTTCGGCACCGTCGGCGGGGATTTCTTTGCCATTCCAGAGGAAGGTGACTCCCGCGGCATTGCCAATCCGGGCTACGATTTCTCGCGTGGCACGGATCGACGCATGCGCCGGCGCGATCAGTGTTTCCTGGCTGACGGTCTGGCCGTCCGCCTGGACTGAGATCCAGGAGGTTTCCTGGGCGCGGATCACGAGAGTCAGGGGAACAGCGGCTTTTAGGGACGAAGTGGAGGTAGGATTCTTAAAGGTTCGCGTGGTTACGTCACTGGCGGCGGTACTGTCCACGGAACTGGCAGTCGACGTTTCTGATACCGCGCGGGATGCCTGAACGGCTTTTCTGGACTGAGCGTCCTGAGGCGGCTGAGGATTCGGAGTGGAGGAGTGAGCAACCGTCGTCGCGCTGGCGGCCGGAAGTTTGGATTTGGAATGGGTGGCAGCTGGAGCTGGCGCCGAGACTGCCGCAGGCGCGGATGCTGCTACCGTTGGCTGTGCGGATTTCGCAGGAGACGTGCTGGCATCGGCGGCTCGGTGAGAATGGCGCGTCCAGAGAATGACTGCCAGCACCAGGACAACGGCTGCGACGGCCAGGATTCTCCATGGAATCTCGGCACCGGAGTGTTCGGCGAAATCTTCTCTAGGAGGGCGGACATGCTCGGCGCGAGGAAGTTGTAGTTCCGGGAGTTCCTCGACTTGAACGGGGGATTGCGATTTCTCCACTGCCTTGCTGGACTCGACCGGGCGATGCCTTTCTGGAGCAGCCGAGCGAGGCTGCAAAGGTCGTTCCGGTTCCCAGACTTCGTGCGCATCGATCTGCGCCTGGCGGAGGCATGTGAGATAGTCAGTGACGGTCTCTTCGGGGTCCAATCCGAGATGCTTGGCGTAGGCGCGGATGAATCCCTTGTTGAAGACGCCGCCGGGAAGAACGTCGAAATGTTCTTCTTCGATGGCCTGAAGCATGCGCGCGCCGATCTTAGTGACGTTCGAAACCTGGTCGAACGAGAGTTCTTTCTTCTCGCGCGCCTTGCGGAATTTGTCGCCGAATTCGCCCACGTTGCCCTGCCAGAGGGGACATCTTTCGCCCGGATGATGACGGGAACATCATAGGACAAGAGTAGAATGCGCGCCACCGCCAAGAGTCCAACGTGGCAGGTAACTGGCCAGAAGTCTGGTTCGGAGAAAGTGAGCGATTTTGGCAGCGGGTTTACGGTTTTTTGCGGAGGACGAGGGTAAATTGCGTCTTGCACGTGTTCGCTGGGTCGTCGAAGGCTTCGGCCGTGCGGTCGCCTTCGGAGGCTTCGAAGTAAAGACCGCGCTTCACGCGCTCCGGGAAGCCGGTGAAGCGGGCTTTGCCGTCGGAGTTGGTGCCAACTTCCAGGTCGAGCTTGCGGGCGTACATGAATCCGTAGGCGATGTGAACCTTGATTTTGGCCGCGTAGACGGGGGCGCCGTCAGCGTCCGTGACCGTGAAGTCTGCGGAACAGGACCCGATCCCGCCGTCGACTGCTGGAACGGACTGCGGGTCGGGATGAGCGGGAGTGGTTTGCGTATGGGCCCAGCACGAGAGGAAAAGCGCGAAGGGAACCAGCAACGCCAAACGAGTTCTAATTTCCGTCTTGTTCATATTCGATAGATTACGCCAAACGTCATAAGATGCTCTACAAGGGCGAAAATGATTGGCGCCATTGGCTTTACGGGTTCCGGTTACTAACGTTCATTGCCGGTGTATGAAAGTGACGAATATAATTTTTGAACACCAACCACTAGCGAGGAACAACGGTATTTCCGCATGCCTGAGGCCGGCACTCAATTGACGCGGCAGAATCAGGAACTGACGATCTTTCACGACGTGGCTAAGGCGCTCACGTCATCGCTGGATCTCGATTCCATTCTGCAAACCATCATGGACAAGATGGCGGAATATTTTCGTCCGGATACCTGGTCGCTACTCATGGTGGACGAAGGCCGCGAGGAACTCTACTTTGCCATTGCGGTGGGAGACAAGGCTGAGGAACTGAAGAGTGTTCGCCTGAAAGTCGGCGAAGGGATTGCCGGATGGGTTGCGAAACATGGCGAGGCACGCGTAGTGCCTGACGTGCGGACGGATCCGTTCTTTGCCAATCGCGTGGACGAGGCGACCAAGTGGGAGACGCGATCGGTGATCTGCGTCCCCCTGCGGTCGAAGCTACGAGTGCTGGGCGTGATCCAATTGGTCAACGTAGACATGGAGCAGTTCAAGGACGCAGAGTTGTTCTTTCTGCAGTCCCTGTGCGACTACGCGGCGATTGCCATTGAGAACGCGCGCTGGGTGGAAAAGATTCAGGAACTGACGATCACCGACGACTGCACCGGTCTGTATAACGCCCGGCATTTGTACAAGACGCTGGACACCGAAGTTTACCGCTCGTCGCGTTTTGGTTATGAGTTCAGCGTTCTCTTTATCGATCTGGATCATTTCAAGTCGGTGAACGATACTCACGGGCATTTGATTGGGAGCAAGCTGTTGGCCGAGATCGGGTACCTGATCAAGGCGCAGCTGAGGCTAATTGATTTTGCGTTTCGCTACGGCGGAGATGAATTTGTTGTACTGCTGCCGCAAACCGGGAAAGACGCGGCCCTGGTTGTTGCGAGACGATTGCGCGATGGTTTGCGCGCCAGCAGCTTTTGCCGCGAAGAAGGCCTGAATCTCAACGTGCGGGCATCGATCGGCCTGGCGACCTATCCGCATGATGCGCGCACGGCCCACGATGTGATTCGGCAAGCGGATGGAATGATGTACGTGGTGAAGAACTCCAGCCGAGACAATATTGGGATTGCGCAGCGCGGGACGTTGAAGGAGTAGTATGCGAGAGCGTCCGGCGTCAGAGCCCACGCGCCCCCTATTTACCTCACTGTTTATGGTTGCCATTTCAATGGTCTGATTTCGGCGGCGACGGAGGTGCGACCTTCGCGTCTGGCTTCCAGGGGTTAGCGTTGGCAGGGGCTTTGGGATTTACACCAAAATCCCAGACATAGAGGTTCATGCCTTCCTTGCCCGGATTTCCTTCCTGCTTCACCGTTTCGACGAGCACGTATTCTCCGGGCGCAAGACTCTCGATCGGAGTGAGTTTCAGCCAACCTCCGCTGACGCGAGTGGTGGTGGTTTTGACCAGCTGCTGCTCCTGGCTGACCTTGCCGGTGACCTGGCGCTTGAACCCGCCTACGATTCGTTTTCCGCCCTTCGGTTCGGTTCGAACAATTCGAAAACGGTCGGGAGAGGTGGCGGACGGCTGCGATCGTTGCGCCTGGTTCGTGCTTGGGGAAGCCTGAGCGGAATCTTTCGGGCCGGCGGGCGGGCCGGTCTCGTTGGGGATCTCGTCCAATTTTATGTAGAGCGAAGGAACGTCGACGTGGGACTGCATCGGGGCATGGGCGCCCTCGAGTTCGATGGTTTGCTTGAGACCGGCAACTGGATTGACCGCGCCGCGAAAAATATTGGCTTTGGTATTGCGATTGATGTCGCCTGCAGTCTGTTGAATTTCCACGATCTGCGGCTCGCCCTGAAAACTGTCGAGCAGAAACACACCTGCATCTTCGGGCAAACGCAGTCCGGGCGCGACTTGCGGGAGTTGCGCATCTTCGCGGTCGCGCTCTTGTTCGAGTTCCTGGTCGAGTTGCGCGGCTTCGGGCACGGACGCTCCGGAGGAGCGATGTTTTTCAAACTTCTCGGTTGCTGGCCAGTCAACCAGCGATTCGGGGAGTTCCTCCCATTCATTGCGCTCCGCGCTCAAGTAGCGTACACGGTTGCCTTTTACCTCATATTTCGTGACGAGTTGGTAGGAACCGTCTTTGAGGATGAGGCGCCGGGCCAGTTCCTGGGCGGGCGAGAGCGCGGGACGAGCGAGTACGAGAACGGCGAAGACCAAGGTTCCGTAGGTTAGCCAGCGACGGTGCAGAAAGGTCGAAAGCATTGCATCTCAATTATCGTCTGCTGCGAATGAAGAGTCGAATCGTCCCTTGAGGGATTTCCCCATCCACAGTGGCACTGTCATTGTAGTATCCTGTTGCTCGCGAATGATTCCGCTCCGACCAATCATGCGTACTTGTGCTTTTCCAATTCGCTCTTCTTTTTTACTGGGCACAACTTTATTGTGCACGCTGTTGGGCATGGCGTCCGCAGGCCAATCGGGTCCCGCGCCGGAAGGAAAGGATTCCTCGCAGGGAAGTCAGCCCGTTTCCTACACCTCGATGACGCAGTTGAACGGACTGCTGGCGCAATTGGAGGCGAGCTCAAAGAGTACGCAGGCCGACCTGACGAATTTGCGCATTGAGCGTTGGAAAACGGACAGCAAATCGAAGAAGGAAATGCTGGCGAACGTGGATTCCATTCAGCGGAACCTGCAGGGCGCGCTGCCGGAGATCATCGGGCAATTGCGTTCGCAGCCGGAAGACCTGCCTACAAGTTTCAAACTCTATCGCAATCTCGATGCGCTGTATGACGTCGTGGGGAGTGTGGTCGAAGGCACGGGGGCGTTCGGATCCAAAGACGACTTTCAGTCGCTTTCCAATGATCTGAGCAGTTTTGAGGGCACGCGAAAGCAGTTGGCGCAGCGGATCGAAACTCTGTCGTCGGCCAAGGAAGCCGAGATCGTTCGATTGCGCACGGACCTGAAGGCAGCCCAGGCAGCGATCCCGGCGGCTCCTCCCAAGAAGATCGTAGTGGACGATAACGAGCCGGCCAAGAAACCGGCGGTGAAGAAAAAGAAGCCGGTTGTAAAGCCGGCGACGCCGACAACCACGCCGCCCGCGCCTGGCCAAACGCCGCCTGCGCCGCAGCAGCCTCCTACCAAACCGCAGTAGGGCTGGCTAGCGAAGCATTGCTGCAAAGTCGAAATCCCGCACCCGGATACCTGCCGCCGAATCTGATAACCTTTCCACCGCATCTACAATTCATTCTTAAATACGCCTGGCTTAAGCCGGACTGCTAAGTCTTGGAGTTCGGCGTTCATCATGAATTCGCACGGCAGCATTCTCGGGACGGTGTTCGGACTACTCATCATCTGGGTGGTGCTTCTGGACGCGTTCGAAACGGTAGTGTTGCCGCGCAGGGTGACGCGGCATTTTAGGCTGACCGCTTGGTTCTACCGCCAGACTTGGATTCCGTGGCGGAACGCGGCGCGACGGATCAAGACAGCCTCGCGGCAGCAGAATTTTCTGGGCTACTTTGGGCCGCTCTCACTGATTCTGCTGTTGGGCTTCTGGGCCGCGGGCCTGATCTTAGGGTTCGCGTTAATACAGTACGGCATTGGTGGACACGAGCAACTCAGCGGAGAGCGGCTCACCTTTGGCAAAATTCTTTATCACAGTGGGGAAACTTTTTTCACGCTAGGGTATGGCGATATTGTTCCGACTTCGGGACCGGCGCGGGCGCTGTCGGTGATCGAAGCGGGGATGGGCTTCGCTTTTCTGGGCGTGGTGATTGGATATATCCCCGTGGTGTACGCGTCATTCTCGCGGCGGGAGATTCAGATTTCCATGCTCGACGCGCGCGCGGGGTCGCCTCCATCGGCACTTGAGTTGCTGTTGCGGCTGGCCGGGAGGTCGGATGATCCGGGAGTCGATCAGAAAGTTCTCGACGAAGTTTTGCGCGACTGGGAGCGCTGGGCGGGCGAGTTGCTGGAAAGCCACATTTCGTATCCGGTCCTGAGTTTTTTTCGTTCGCAGCACAGTAATCAGTCGTGGCTCGGTGCGCTGACAACGATGCTCGACGTGACCGCGCTGGTTCTCACTGGGATTGAGGGAGTGCATTCGGGTCAGGCCAAGCTGACGTTCGCCATGGCGCGGCATGCGGCTGTAGATCTAGCGCAGGTGGTGAACGCGAGATACGACCCCGGCGCTCCGGTGAGGCTGTCCGAAGCGGATATAAACGCCTTGCGCGATGCTCTGGCGGAGGCAGGGCTTCGCCTGCGCAACGACGAGTACGGCCGCGATAAACTTGCGAAGCTGCGGTCCATGTATGAACCGTATGTGCACTCGACGGCACGTAATCTGATGTTGACGTTGCCCCCGTGGAGGTTTGCGCAGAAGACGCGGGACAACTGGCAGGCCGGGCCGTGGGATCGCCTGATCCAGGCGAGTGGCCTCGGTTCACTCGGAGCTAAGCCCCAGGCGCAAGCGCAATTGCCGACCGCAGAGGACCACTTCTGAGAAGGTCGGAGAGGGTCGCTGATTCCTCTTTTCCGGCGACGGAAGCCAGACGCAGCAAGCTACGTCTCTCGATGCTGCGTGCTAACATCCTTTTTCCCGGATTTTCACGGATGAAACGTACTGGCGAGAACGTGGTGCGCATTGAGGCGGAGGCCCTGCGCGCGCTGGCGGATCGGATTGGCGGTCCGATGGCAGGAGCATTTCAGCAGGCGGTCGAGTTGTTGTTTTGCTGCACGGGCCGGGTTGTGGTTACGGGAATGGGAAAGAGCGGATTGATTGCGCGCAAGATTGCGGCGACGTTCAGTTCGACGGGTACTCCGGCGCTGTATTTGCATCCGGTGGAAGCGTTGCACGGCGATTTAGGTATGGTGGTGCGTGGGGATGTGGTGCTGGCACTGTCGGCGAGCGGAGAGACGGAAGAGATTCTGCAGTTGCTGGCGACGATCAAGCGGCTGCGGGTGCCGCTGATTGCGATGACGGGCGACGAGATTTGCGAACCCGCAGCGGTCGGGACGAGTAAAGAAAAGTCAAATGCCGCGGGCGGGGGCACCCGCGCCACACAACCAATCTCAACTTTGGCGGCGGCGGCGGATGTGGCGCTGGATTGTTCGATCGCGCAGGAGGCTTGCTCACTGGGGCTGGCTCCGACGGCGTCGACCACCACGATGCTGGCGTTGGGGGATGCGCTGGCGGTGACTTTGAGTGAGAGGCGGGGGTTCAAGGAAGAGGACTTTGCCAACTTGCATCCGGGAGGGAAGCTGGGGAAGCGGTTGGCGCGGGTGGAATCGTTGATGCACACCGGCGACGCGCTCCCGTGCGTGACACCGCAGACGAAAATGCCGGACGTTATCTATGAGATGTCACGCAAGAAACTGGGCGTGACGGCGGTGTTGGACGGTGAGAGGTTGGTGGGGATTGTCAGCGATGGAGATTTGCGGAGACTGCTCGAGAAAACAGGGAAAGATGTGATGGATCTGACGGCGGGTGAGGCTATGACGAATGATCCAAAGACGATTGCATCCGGGGAATTTGCGGCGACCGCGCTGGCGTTGATGGAAGAGAAAAAGATAACGTCGTTGATGGTGGTCGAGGGTGAGAAGTTGGTGGGGATCGTGCATCTGCATGATCTGTGGACTACGGAACTGGTCTAAGAGATTTCGTACTTGTGTAATTCAGTAATTTGGTAATTGAACAGCCCCGGCGGGCTTGAACATCAATTTCTCAATTACATCATTTCAATTAAGCTTAGACCATCGAAAAGGGTGTCTCATGTATCACTATGATCCCAATACCGCGCTGGAAGAACTGACTGAGGACGCGACACTGCCGAATCCCGTGCACGTGCGGGATATGATTCTGCGCAAGAAGCTTACGGCGGACAAGTCATTGGAGTTGAACCGGCTGTTCGTCGAGTATCAGAAGTGTTTCGGCGAGGCGCAGAAGCTGGGCAAGGAAATTCTGAAGCAGTTAGCGGGATAGGCGCGTGTCTAGGTCAAGGGGCGGCCCCCTCTTTGCAACTGCCACGCTTTCGATCCGAACGGCTTCTTCAGCCCGCAGGCAGAGAAGAATGTGCTTGCGATCATGGAAGTCTGCTCGAGAAACGATTTCATGTTCGGAGCGTTCACGGCCTTCCCGCGGCGCTAAATCAAAGTTCTTGCCGGCTCCCTCGATGCTCCACTTCCTCTCGGGAGGGAGTTGCTCGAAAAAAGTCAGGAAACTCGGGACCAAAACTTTTCGACTGGCTTCTTGTCGGGGCTCTGCAGAACATAGCGCTTAGAAAACTCAGGATGCGAGTCGAAATCAGCGTGTTGGGGTGCGAGCGCGACTTTCATTTTGTCGATAATTTTTTCCGGACGAAGTTCAAAGCCAGACAGTTGTGCACCTTGGGAGAAAGCAGCGACGGTTTGAGCGACCGTGGTTTTTCCTATGCGCTAGGTATAGTCGAACAGGCTGACCTGGAATCCGCCAGCCGATGCAGTTAAGACCTTGGTGAACGCACCTCTCTTGTGAATCAGAAAAGTGCTGGGCCCGGAAGGGGGCGTGTTCAATTTGCTCCCGAGAAATTGGAAACCAATTTGCTGTGCCAGTTCGGTGAGCTCCGGGGGCGCTTTTTCGCATAGTGCACGCTGACCGGGATGAGCGGGATCGCTACGGCGACAACGATCCCAAAGAACCAGAGATTGTCGATGTCGTGGCCTTTCATGGTTCCCGAGTCACAGGGTGCGGGAAGGCTAACCCGGAAATTGCGGAGAAACAACGCGACTTGCGCTCGAGCATGCCGGGTGGCGGGCTCTACGCTGCTACAATAACCAATTCCCCTGTGGAATCTGCGACTGACCCTTGTCGGTGCTTGCGACTCAGGGCTTCGTAATTCAAATCCGTTTTCTAGAAAATATTATGCATCGATGGTCTGAGCTGTTTATTCCCACATTGCGCGAGGCGCCGGCGGATGCCGAGGTCGCGAGCCACAAGTTCCTGGTGCGGGCGGGTTACATTCGTCAACTCGGGGCTGGAATTTACTCCTATCTTTTTCTCGGTACTCGATCCTTCAACAAGATCATTGCTATTGTGCGCGAAGAGATGGACCGGATCGGGCAAGAGTTTTACTTGCCGGCGCTGCATCCGCGGGAGATTTGGGAGGCGAGCGGGCGCTGGGGGCTCATGGGAGAGAACCTTTTTCGGCTGAAGGACCGTAAGGGTGCTGACCTGTGTCTGGGTATGACGGAAGAAGAAGTCATGACCTCAATTGCGCTGAAAGAACTGCGGAGTTACAAGCAGTTGCCCCAGATCTGGTATCAGATTGCCCCCAAGTTTCGCGATGAACCACGGCCAAAGGCGGGGTTGCTGCGAGTGCGACAGTTCATGATGAAAGACGCTTATTCGTTCGACATCGACGCCGCCGGGCTCGACGTTTCTTATAAGAAGCACTACGAGACGTACTGCCGCATTTTTGACCGGTGCGGGTTGAAGTACATGGTCGTCGAGGCGGATTCGGGTGCGATGGGCGGCAAGGAGTCGCACGAGTTCATGGTGCGAACTCCGGCGGGAGAAGATCAGATTGTCAGCTGCGACGGCTGTGATTACGCGGCGAATCTGGAGAAGGCGACGTCGAAGCTCGAGGCGGTTGCGGATCTGGCGCCGGAAGGGGACGGGAAACCGCTCGAGGTTCACACACCGGGTCAGAAGACGATTGAGGATGTGGCGAAGTTTTTAGGAGTGTCGCCGAAGAACAAGATTAAGACGCTCGCTTTGATGGCGGACCAGAAGGACGCTACTGGAAAAAGGAAGACGCGCGGCATTGTGGTGCTGATGCGCGGAGATCATCAGCTCAACGAAGCCAAACTGAATGGAACGGTCGGGGGCGCGACCCGTCCCATGGAAGAGAGCGAAATCAAGGCGCTCTTTAAATCGCCGGCAGGATATCTGGGGCCGATTGGCATCGAGTGGGCAAAGGATCTGGAGAAAGATTCGGAGGAGCCGGTCCTGCTCGTCGACGGAGCGCTCGAAGGGAGAACCAACTTAATCGGTGGCGCGAACAAAGAGGACTATCACCTGAAGAATCTGACGCCGGGGAAAGATTTTCATCCGACGGCGTATGCCGATTTGCGGTCGGTTACGGCGGGCGAAGCGTGTCCGAATTGCGGGAAGGTGCTGCGAATCGACCGGGCGGTGGAGATCGGGCACATCTTCAGGCTGGGTTACAGGTATACGGAGTCGATGGGAGCGCGAGTGCTCGACAAAAATGGCAAGGAAGTTATGCCGATCATGGGATGCTACGGCATCGGAATCGAGAGAATCCTGACCGCGGCGGTCGAACAGAGCAATGACGAGAACGGCTTCTGGCTGCCGCCAACCATTGCACCGTTTGAGATTGTGGTTGCGCCGGTCAACGTCAAGGATGAGGCGGTTCGATCGGCGGCCGAGGACATCGCGAAGCGACTGGAAGCTGAGGGGTATGACCTGATTCTCGACGACCGCGACGAACGGCCGGGAGTCAAGTTCAAGGACGCCGATCTCGTTGGTATCCCCTTTAGAATCACGGTGGGAAAGAAGGTTACCGAAGGTACTGTGGAAGTCGTTCTGCGCTCGACTCGAGAAGTGCGCGATGTTAGGATCAGCGCGATCGTGGAATTCTTTGCGGAGTTGCTCGGCCGGGCGGGATGAAGTGGTTCCCGGTCCCTGGCTGAGCGGATTGTGGGACATGGGAACAGCTAAAGCGACTATCGGATTCCTGGTCATTATCGCCTGCGTCTACGCGGCGTTTCAGATCGTTCCACCAGAATTGAGCAACTATTCCTTTCAGGACGACTTGCGGGCCGTAGCACTGGTTGGGGGAGCCAATCCGCATACGACGGATCAGGAGTTAGCGGACTCCGTTATTAAGAAGGCGCACGAGCATCAGATTACGCTGGCGCCCGAGAATGTCACGGTGCAGCGGATTGGAACACCGGGATCGCTGGCGGTATATGTGGCCGCGGATTATAGCGTTCCCGTCAGTTTGCCCGGTTACTCCTTCACTTTGCACTTCAATCCATCCAGCGGAAACAAGGGCTTCTAGAGGCAAAAAGAAGTTTGGCCCCCGAGGGCCCGACACCAGCCAAGCGCGAATTTGATTGCGAAGCAGGTCGTCGTTGTTGGCAAAAAAAGCTCATCTTGGTTTGATCCTGCTTGCCTTACCGGTAAGCACGGCGTGGAAAATCCCGGCTTGTGAACGGGCCTGCTACGAACTGCAGTTTAGGATACTGACATGGCATCGGGCCAGCCGCACATAGAGCTACTAATAGCGGTTGCATAAACTCCAGGTTTTGAGTTGTAAAGGCGGTCGCGTGCGATGACGTGCTCTACGCGCCCGAAGGCTTTCTTCTCCGAGATGAAACTGCGGTCCTGGCATTTCCACCAAGGCTGCGGCCGGGACCTGGAAATCTACCGTGGTGGCGTGCCGCCAGGAAGTTATCAGAAGCTAGAGGCGGTGAATCGAAATAAAGCAAGCTGTCCGACGATGTAGGGATCGAAAGGCGAAAGTGCAGCCCGCGGAGTAGGGCTGCACTTTAGGTAAGAAGACTTATGAATTTGTGGCTTTGAATGACTCGCCATTTCTGCGCTACTAAGGGCCGCAGCCGCCAATGGGAGAGCTGTTGCTGGCGGTGACACCCACTCCGATGGCGACGGGTTGGGAGATAAAACCCCTATAGTTGGCTGTGGTCTGATAAAACCCGGTGTACTCCCATTGCGGCGGGTTAGCCGGAGCCGACGTCGTGGCTGTAGTTACGACCGCGTCCGTCCAGGTACAAAGCGGTGCGATGGCGGTCATAAGACCGGTGGCGTTGATGGGAACGGTTGTCGGACCATACGGCGGCAGGTTGTTTCCATTTTGATCGCAGCATACGTTCACCACGGTAAACGTCGATGCAGTGGTCACGTCAATCCGCTTTCCGCTGTTATAGATGGCAAAGACCGTGAGCTGGAGCTGGCCATCCTGACCTGCGAGGTTAAAAGTGCTTCCACTGGATCTTCCCGTAGCTGTGAGCAAAAGCGACTTAATACTATCCGAGTTGCCGCATCCCGTTGAGATGAGCGACACAGCAACGAGAAAAGCGGCCAAAAAGTTAGTTCGTTTCACTGAAGGATCCTCCGCGAGATTTTCAATTTGCATGTTGTCAGCTTCCAATTTTGGAGGCAAGGGAAATATGTGGTTACTATGCAATCGAACGTGCAGGTCCCATGGTCACCACGCGTTAAAATGCGCGACATTTCTGTAAGGCACAAGGCCTGCGATAGCCTTGACGAACTAAGCGCGAAGCCGCATGAATGCTGCGCAAAATGCAGGTGCAGAAATTCAGGTTCGATCATGCAAAAAAAAATTTCGCGTGAAGTTACCTTGGGAGCAGCGAAGCGACAGAACCAAATCTGTCCAGGTTACTTCGTGTGAAATTCAGCAGAGGAAGGATGACGCAATAGAATTCGGAGCGAGTCCGGAGCGGGTGAGCGTTGCTACCGGTAGCTGAAAATGCTCTGTGCGTTACGAATACACTGGCCGTTTCAGCAATCGTCGTCAAACACCTCGGGTCGAACCGCCGGGCGATCGATAGAGCGCGCCGGAGAATACACGCCCTTCTCACCGGACAATGACATTCGTAACGTTGTCAGCACGTTACCTTTTTTCTACTATCGCGACAGGTGAGATCTTTTATCGCTGCTCGGTGGCAAATCGAGTGTCTCGAAACACGGCGTGAATCGGTAAATATCTGATAGCTCAGGGCGGAGGCAGTTCATGAAGAACTTGTATCGGGCGCAACTTAGTTTGCTGGTGGTGCTGGCAACATTATTTCTGGCAAACTGCGGCGGTGGTGCGCCAGGGTGCGGCCCGGCCACGTTTGGCACCCCCTGTACAAGTCCGGTGGGCGGGACCAGTTTTGGGGGCGGCACCGGCGGTACTGGTGGTGGCGGGGGGGGTGGCAGCACCGGGGTCAGCGCCTCACAGGCGGCGGCACTTGTGTATTACGGCAACGTGAGCATTGCGGCGGCAGGGCTCACCAGCGCCGGTACGTTCGGCACTCTGAGTTCGTATACGGCTCCGAAGCTGGCCAGCAACCTAGCCGACGACATGCTGATCGTGAATAAGAAATTCCTTTACGTCCCAATGGGGGATACGACGGTTGCAGGATTTAGCATCGACCGCTCGACGGGCACACTAACCGTGATTCCTGGCAGTCCGTTCACGGTCCCCGGGACGGCAGTAACGGCGGATGACGTGGCGACTGACCCGTTGACGCGTTTTCTCTTCGTCGGCAGCGAAACCACTCCGAATATCTGGGTATTTCAAATCAATTTGACCACCGGCGCACTGACGTTGACAGTTGGCTCGCCGTTTCAAACGGGCCTGAGCTTGGCAGCCGACATCCTTGCGGTGGACGCGAGCGGCAGGTTCCTGTACGCGGGGCAAACCGATCCCACGCTTGGGGTGGCCGGCTACTCCATTGATCAGACGTCCGGAGCACTGACTGCAATCCCGGGCAGCCCGTTTGCTCTCGCGGTAGCACAATTGCACGCCAGCCCGACGGCAGAACTGCTAGTGGGCACCGCTGCAATTCAGGACGGACACGTGAGTGCGACCGATCCCCACATCTACGTTTACTCCCTCAATTCATCGACAGGAGTGCCAACAGCAGTAAGCGGCTCGCCATTTCTGACGGCGTCGGCGCCGTTTGATTTCGCCATTTCCCCGAACGGCCGCTATCTTTATGGGTTGGAAACCATCGTCGCCACGCAGAAGGATGCGCCGATTGAGGGCTTCTCGTTAAACTCCGGTACAGGCGCGCTGGCCTCGATCGGAACGTTTAGCGGCGTACCAACGGCTGAAGGATGCCAGTTTGACCAGACCGGCGTTTACCTTTTCTGTATCGACGCGCTTAGCGGTGGCAGCATGATGACCGTGAACGGCGCGAATCCGAGCTCGGGCGCACTGCTGCACGGGGCGGACCTGGCGGCGGCGCCGGACTTCCCGTTTGCAGTGACGGACTAAGGCTCGACGGCTCGGAGTCAGGTTGCTGGTTGTTGACGGTTTAGAGACCCGCATGAACCGCGGGTCTCTTTTTCATTTCTGCATGAGAGGTACAATAGGATCTTCCTTCTGCGATGCGTGGTCTGCTTATGGTCGGATGGCGGGGAGAGGGAATCGAGCTGGGTAGAGGGGTTGTACAAACTTTTTTCGCTATACCGACGTCTGAGAGGGTGAGGATTACTTCACCTGAATACCCGTTTAGGCCGCCGAAAGCTTTCAAACAGTGACTATCAAGATCAAAATCCTGAAGGGACGTGGGGAAAATGGGGGCGGGATCTTCCGCTGGCTGCCCCGCGACCCGGTTCTGCGCGCGGCGCTGGTGGCATTTCTGATTTTGGCAGTATCGTTTACGGTTTTGTTCTCTTATTTTTACGTCAAGTATGACCGGGTTATTGAGAAGCGGTTTCGCTCGCCCGTATTCGCCAATTCGGCCAAGATTTACGCACTTCCGAAAACGGTGCGCGACGGAGAGAAGATCGAGCCGCGCGAGATTGCGACAGAGTTGCGGCGAGCAGGGTATACCGACAAAGAAGGGCAATCCAGCCTTGGCAGTTTCCGCTTATTGAAGGATGGAATCGAAATCACGCCGGGGCAAGAGTCCTACCACAGCCCCGAACCGGCGCGCATCATCGTTCATGACGGGAAAGTGGACAAGATCAGCAGCAACGGCAACGACCTTTCTGCCTATGAACTGGAGCCGCAACTGGTGACCGCTCTGTTCGACGCGGAGCAGCGGTCAAAACGCGAAATCGTAAAGTACGATGAGATTCCGCCCATGATGGTGCAGGCGGTGCTGGCGATCGAAGACCGACGCTTTTTTGAGCACAGCGGAGTGAATTTTCTGCGCATGGCGGAAGCGGCGTGGATCGACGTGATACGGGGACGGCATGATCAGGGCGGGTCGACGCTCACCATGCAGCTCTCGCGCGGATTTTTCCTGACACCCGAGAAGACAATCAAGCGGAAGCTGACGGAAATGCTGATTGCCGAGGAACTGGAACAGAAGTTCTCGAAGAAGCAGATTTTCGAGTTCTATGCGAACTGGGTTGACCTGGGGCAACGAGGATCGTTTGCCATCGGCGGTTTCGCTGAGGCCTCGAAAGCATACTTCAATAAGGATCTGAAAGACATCACGCTGCCGGAGGCAGCGCTGCTCGCAGGACTGATTCAGCGTCCCAGTTACCTTTCACCGTACCGTCACCCGGAACGCGCCATGGAACGCCGGAATCTGGTGCTGGAATCGATGGTGGACACCCATGCGATCACCCGCGAGCAAGCGGATAAAGCGAAGGCTGCACCGCTGAAACTGGCACCCCCGAACGTGGAAGCCAGCGACGCGCCCTACTACGTCGATATGGTGCGAGATACGCTCATCAGCAAGTTTAACGAGAGCGAGCTGAATGACCAGTCGTACCGCATTTATACGACGCTCGATCCTGACCTGCAAAAGGCCGCTGCCGAGGCAGTTGAGACCGGGATCAAGCTGGTGGATATCCAGGTCAAGAAGTTACGCACCAAGAAAGTGAAGGTGGGGAAGAAGACCGAAACCACGGTATTGCCGGGGCCACAGGCGCAAGTCGCGCTGATAGTGCTCGATCCGCAAACGGGAGCAGTGTTGGCTTTGGTGGGGGGACGGGACTACGGTTGGAGCCAGTTGAACCACGCGGTATCGAAGCGGCCGACGGGATCGATCTTCAAGCCGTTTGTGTATGCTGCTGCGATGAACAGCGCGCTCGACGGATCACCGACGGTACTGACACCGGCGTCCACGGTGACGGACGCGCCTTCGAGCTTCGCCTACGGCGACCAGATCTACGAGCCGCGAAACTACAAAGAGGAGTATCACGGGGATGTCTCGCTGCGTTACGCGCTTGCGATGTCGCTGAATAATGCAACCGTGAAAGTAGCGGAAGAGGTCGGCTACGACAAAGTGGCAACTCTGGCGAAGTCGGCGGGGATTACCTCGGTGAAGGCGACCCCGGCCATGGCCCTGGGTTCCTATGATGCCTCGCCTCTGGACATGGCGGGTGCATATACAACATTCGCGAACAACGGTGTAAGGCTTTCTCCGATTTTTCTGCGCTCGGTGCGCAATGGCAAGGGCGATGTGATCGCCAACTACAACACCGACCAGCGGCAAGTACTCGATCCGCGAATTTCCTACGTCATGACCAACATGATGGAGGGCGTGATCAACAACGGCTTAGGATTTTCGGCCGTCCGTGGGCGAGGGTTTAATGCTCCTGCGGCGGGCAAGACCGGCAGCTCCCACGATGGCTGGTTCGCAGGCTATACCTCAAATCTCCTGTGTATCGTTTGGGTTGGCTATGACGACTACAGTGATCTGCGCCTGGCTGGCGGAGTAACCGCTGCGCCCATCTGGACGGAGTTCATGAAGAAGGCGGCGGCTTTGCCGCAGTATTCCGACATGAAGGTGTTCCAGCAGCCGACGGGCGTGGTGGATGTGCAACTGGACAAGATCACGAATCGACTGGCCACACCCACGTGCCCGGACGACTATGTTTCCGCGTTCGTGGCGGGAACCGAGCCGCGTGAGACCTGCGATACCCAAGAGGGAATGAAAGGCTTCTTCTCTCGCATGTTCGGAGGTGGCAACAAACCACTGCCGACGCAGGGCCAGAACGAGGCCGCAATCCAGGAAGACCCGAATAATCCCCAGGAAACCAAGAAAAAGAAGGGTTTTTTCGGTAAGATCGCCGGAATATTTAAGGATGACAAACCGTCTGCTCCGGTGTCTAAACCAGCAGACAACGGGCAGAACGCACCGCACTGAAGGGACTTTGGGTCGGGACTTGCCTTCGGCCTAAGACCCATAGGTACAGAAAAATACTTCGCCGACTGCCCAAAACTGTGCCAGAATGAGTCCACTAGCTGGGGGTGGTTCATGTCGTCCTGCCCGAGAGTCTTGCTGGTTGCCGTCTCCCTTCTCACTGCTTGCAACTTTCCCCTATCGAGTGTTTCCTGGGGACAAGCTTCCCACTCTGAACAAGTTCAAATCAAGCCGCCGCTGCTGCGAACAATTGATCCGCCGGCGCCGGATGCTACAGCTCATGATCTGGAGGCCCGAGCCGAGCAGTTGCGCGCAGTGAAGCTTTATCTGGACGCGCTCGACTACTATCGCGCTGCGCTGGCCAAGGCACCGAAATCGGCCAGTTTACTGAACAAGATCGGAATCACCGAGTTGATGATGCAGCGCTATCGCGAGGCGAAGAAATCGTTCGATCAATCCATCAAATTCGACCACGGGTTTGCCGACGCTTATAACAATCGGGGCGTAGTTTTATACGAAGAGAAGAAATACGGTGCGGCGGTCAAGGAATACCGCAGGGCGATCGCAATTGATGGAAAATCTGCGTCGTTCTTCAGCAATCTGGGAGCCGCGCTTTTCGCCAAGAAGGAGTTCGAGCCGGCAGTCCTGGCCTATCAGCAAGCCGTGGAACTCGATCCCGAGGTATTTGAGCGGACTTCTCGCGGTGGCGTGCAGGCGCAGTTACCCAGTCCGGGAGATCGTGCCCACTACGACTACACCGTGGCAAAACTCTACGCCAAGATGGGCTACTCGGATCGGTCCCTCGAGTATCTGCGGAAGGCCTTGGAAGAGGGATACAAAGATTTCAACAATGTGTACAAGGACGCCGAGTTTGCCGGGCTGCGAAAAGACAAGCGCTTTACCGAACTAATCGCAGCGAAACCGATTGCGTTGCGGGAATAGTTCGATTTCTGCGCAACCGGTTTTTCGGCGTATGCCGACGCCGCTTTTCCGACTCAACCACAGACACGACGCGACCGAAATGTCTGCCGCGACGACCTCACGTATTTTCCCAGACAGCGTCTAACCGACGAGGACTCGACCCATCATGAGGCTTAACCGCCGGCTGGTCAGCGCTCTGTTTGTCTCATGTCTTCTGCTTTGTTGCTTACCTACGCTCGGCGAAGATGCATGGATGTTTCGGGGGAACCCGCAGCACAGCGGAGTGTATGAGGCGCCCGGGCTTCCAAAATTCAACGGTGTCAAATGGAAGTTTCACACCGGTGGCATGCTGATTGGCTCCCCCGCCGTGACTGAGGGGAAGATTTATGTCGCCAGTACGGACGGGTATCTCTACGCTATCGACGCTGAATCGGGCGCGTTGCAATGGAAATTCGCGGCCAAGAGTCGGATTCCATCGTCGGTTGCGATGTCAGGGAAGACTGTCTACTTCGCGGCCTACGATGGAAACTTCTACGCGGTCGATGCTTCCTCGGGCGTATTGAAATGGAAATTTCAAACCGGAGGCGAACGACGATTCGCGGGGAAGCACCTGCATGGAGTGCAGCCAGCGGGCGAGATCATGCCCGATCCGTTTGATTGCTATCTGTCATCCCCGGTGATTTGGATGGGAGCAGTCTACTTTGGCAGCGGCGACGGGAACGTTTACTCGCTCAACGCAACATCGGGAGCGCTGAATTGGAAATTCAAGACCGGAGATGTTGTGCATGCCTCGCCAGCGATCGCGGATGGCACGGTGTTCATCGGCAGTTGGGACAGTTACTTTTACGCCATCGACGCGTCCACCGGGCGAGAGAAATGGAAGTTCAAGACGGGAGAGGATCCGGACCTACACAACCAGGTCGGCATTCAATCATCGGCGGCGGTCGTAGACGGTACGGTTTATTTCGGATGTCGCGATTCGCATCTTTACGCCCTCGATGCCAACACCGGTCAAAAGAAATGGGCGTTTGGGACCGAAGGTTCGTGGGTAGTGTCCTCGCCTGCCGTAAGGGATGGCACGGTTTATTTTGTAACTTCTGATTCGAGCCTCCTGTATTCGCTGAATGCCGCGTCGGGCGCGGTCGAGCATTCGGTGGGGTTGAATCATTGGTATCTGTATTCGTCGCCGGCGCTGGCGAGCAACATACTCTATGTCGGATCGACGCAGGGAAAACTGGTCGCGGTGGACCTGACCGGAATGAAACTCGCGTGGAGTTTTGAAACAGAAGGAATGAAAAAAAATGGCTCAACGTACACCAAGCCGGATGGAACGCCGGACAGCGACGCAATCTATCAGGCAGATTTCTACGACAACATGGTGGCGGGGGTCGATCGGGTCATGAGTATGGGAGCGATCATTTCGTCCCCCGTGATCGTCGGCAACGTAATCTATGTCGGCAGCGCGGATGGAAATCTGTATGCGCTGCGGTAAAATCCCATCCGGGCGGAGTTCGCGCAGGCGTATTGATCCATTCGCGGAATCGCAAGGTATTTACTGTGTGAAATGCATGCGCGAGTTTTACAAAGGTTTACAAAATTAGACGAAAGTTTCCCGGATTCTGGTGTTTAATCTTCTTACAAACTCCTGAAAACAACAGGGTGAGTAAGGAGAAACGGTAGCCCATCGGATGCTGACCCGAGCACGCCCCAAGCAAGCATCCGATGGGTTTTTTATTTAGCCGCTAGCTGCGAGCTAAGCAGAAACGATGGCGGCCTCTGTACTGCGTGGTTCGAGTGTGCTCCCCAATATAGTCTTCTTTTTTCCATTTTCCCTGCGCTTTGAGCGTGAAGTCGACGGGCTCGCGCCTACATCTTCCACTGCTTGAGTCCGCTCTTCCTACTTGGGTCCGAAGATGCAGGCAGGTTTCGCCGCCGCGCGGGTCGTGCGGGGTCGTGCGGGCGAATGGTTGGCGAAAGATCGAAATTCGAGCTAGAATATTCTGATGCAGTCCCCTCCTGATTCGCTGGCATGGGCGCATCCTCTGGTCGCGGAGTGGTTTGTCGGTAAATTCAGTACTCCTACGGAGCCGCAGGAGCAAGGATGGCCACACATTCTCGCGGGGCGGACCACGCTCATCTCCGCCCCCACCGGATCCGGCAAGACCCTCGCTGCATTTCTGGCTTGCATTGACCGCTTGGTGCGCAAGGCGCTGGCGGGAGATCTCACGGACCGCACGGAAGTCCTCTACGTTTCGCCACTTAAGGCTCTGGGAAACGATATTCAGAAAAATCTCGAATGTCCGCTCGGGGAGATTCTTGCGCTGGCCGGGGAGCGTGGACTGCTGATGCCGGAGATTCGCACAGCGGTGCGGACCGGTGACACGCTGATGACTGAGCGGCGCGCCATGCTGAAGCGGCCCCCGCACATTCTGGTGACGACGCCCGAGTCGCTCTACATCCTTCTTACCGCGGAGAAGAGCCGCGCGATTCTGCGCGATGTCGAGACCGTGATTGTGGACGAGATCCATGCGGTTGCAGATGACAAGCGCGGAGCGCATTTGACTCTCTCACTCGAGAGATTGCAAGCCTTGTGTTATCGGGCGCCGGTTCGCATCGGGCTGTCGGCGACGCAGAAGCCGATTGCAGAAGTGGCGCACTTTCTGACGGGCTGCTGTGCAGAAGGAAAGTTGCGAGCGGATCCGGTCATCGTCGACATCGGGCACAAGCGGAAACTGGATCTGGGGATCGAAGTTCCGCCGATGCCGCTGGGTCCCGTGGCGTCGAACGAATTGTGGGACACGGTTTACGACCGACTGGTGGCGCTGGTGGCCGAGCATCGGTCGACGCTCGTGTTTGTGAACACGCGCCGGATGGCGGAGCGGATGTGTCATGAGCTCGGCGAGCGGATCGGCGACGAGAATGTGGCGGCACATCATGGCAGCTTGTCGCGCAAGCTGCGGCTGGAGGCGGAAAAGAAACTGAAAGAGGGACGGGTGCGGGTGCTGGTGGCCACGGCCTCGCTCGAACTGGGAATTGATGTGGGTACGGTGGACTTGGCGGTGCAGATTAATTCGCCGCGCGCGATTGCGGTCGCCCTGCAGCGCGTGGGGCGTTCGGGCCACTGGCGGGGTGCGGTTCCGAAGGGACGATTTTTTGCAACGACGCGTGACGATTTGATGGAATGCGCGGCTCTGGTTCGAGCGATCAAGCAGGGAGATCTTGACCGGTTAATCATTCCGGAGGCTCCGCTGGATGTGTTGGCGCAGCAGATTGTGGCGGCGTGCTCTGCCGAGGAGTGGAACGAGGATGAAATGTTCGCGTTGGCGCGACGAGCCTATCCCTATCGCGACTTGCAGCGTGAGACGTTTGACTCGATTCTGGAAATGCTATCGGAGGGGATTGCGGCGAAGCGCGGGCGGTATGGGGCGTACGTGCATCGCGATCGAGTGAATGGGAAGTTGCGGGCGCGGCGTGGAGCCCGTCTGGCAGCTATCACCAGCGGCGGGGCGATTCCTGACAACTCGTTGTACACCGTGGTCGCCGAACCTGACGGTGCCGTCGTCGGAACGGTGGATGAAGATTTTGCGGTGGAAAGCAATCGCGGTGACATCATGCTGCTGGGGAACACGTCGTGGATGATTCATCGCATCGAGACCAATGCGGGGCGGATGCTGGTACAGGATGCCCATGGCGCGCCTCCGAGCGTGCCGTTCTGGCGCGGCGAAGCTCCAGCGCGGACGCAGGAGTTGTCGCTGCAGGTGGGAGAGCTACGAGAAAAAATCAGCGACAGGCTGCCGGGCATGTCGCCGGTAGGATTTTCGGCAACTCAGCCGGAAGTGGCCGTCACTGTGAATTGGATGAAGGAAGAATGCGGGCTGGATGATTCGGGCGCAGAGCAGATGATTGAGTACGTGCTGCAGGGGCGTGCCGTGCTGGGAGCAGTGCCGACGCAGACCACCATCATCGCTGAACGATTCTTCGATGAAGGCGGTGGTATGCAGTTGGTGATCCATGCGCCGTTCGGCGGGCGAATCAACAAGGCCTGGGGACTCTCACTGCGGAAGCGCTTCTGCGTGGGATTCAATTTTGAGTTGCAAGCGGCTGCCACGGATAACGGGTTGAACATCGCGTTGGCCGAGCAACATAGTTTCCCGTTGGGCGATGTGTTTCATTTCTTGCAGGCGGAGACGGTGCAGCCGATTCTGGAACAGGCAGCACTGGATTCTCCGATCTTCGCCACGCGCTGGCGGTGGGACGCGAACCGGGCGCTGGCGCTGCTTCGTTTTCAGAATGGAAAGAAAGTGCCGCCGCAGATTCAGCGCATGCGGTCGGATGATCTGCTGGCGTCGGTTTTTCCGGATGCGGCGGCTTGTTTCGAAAACATCGAGGGCGAGCGGAAAATTCCGGATCATCCCTTGGTGGGCGAAGTGATGAAAGATGTGCTCACGGAAGCGATGGATGTGGAAGGCTTAAAGGCGCTGCTGCGTGGGATGGCGTCGGGGAAAATTCGCGTGATCGCGGTGGATACGCCGGTGCCGTCGCAGTTCTCCCACGAAATCCTGAACGCGAATCCGTATGCCTATCTGGATGATGCGCCGCTGGAGGAGCGGCGGGCGCGTGCGGTAAACATGCGGCGTGTGCTGCCGGAATCGGTGCTGGAGGAGGTGGGAGGGCTGGATCCGGGCGCGATTGCGCAGGTGCGGGATGAGGCCTGGCCTGATGTGCGGGATGCGGATGAGCTGCATGATGTGCTGCATACGCTTGTGGCGCTGCCGGTGAATCAAGCAGCACTTAGCACTCCGCCCTTAGCAGGCAGCCGGCACGACGAGGAAGACCGGATCGCCAAACCTCAGTCGGAATTCCCGTTGCGGAGTGAGCGCTGGGAAAGTTTCCTGAAGCGCCTCATGAGTGAGGGACGGGCTGGGGTTGCTGAGTTTGAACCCGAGACGGGTTCTCGACAGCGGGCGGCGCGGCGCTACTGGGTGGCGGCGGAGCGGGTGCGCAGCTTTAAGGCCCTGTTTCCTTCCGCCGTCTTTGAACAGAATTTGGCGGATGTCGAAACTGGTGACGTTTCCCGCGATGATTCTTTGCTGACACTCGTTGCGGGATGGATGTCGCATCTGGGGCCGGCGACTGCGTCGCAGCTGGGAGAAACTCTGGGACTTCCGGCTTCGGATATCGAGAAGGCTTTGCTGCGGATGGAGGCCAGCGGGACTGTTCTGCGGGGAAACTTTACCGGTGCTGCCGCACGGGCGGGGGCGGCCGCGCCACATGAGAGCGAGCTGCGCTCGACTGGACAGGGGGCGGTTGTCCCCACGTCTGCTGTACCTGCACAGCAACATGAGATCGAGTGGTGCGAGCGTCGGTTGTTGGCGCGGATTCATCGGCTTACCGTTGGGATGTTGCGCAAGCAGATTGAACCGGTGACGGCAGCGGCGTTCATGCGCTGGCTGATGCGGTGGCAGCATGCGGCTCCGGGGACACAGGTCGCCGGAGAACGCGGAACGCTTGAAGTACTGCAGCAGTTGCAAGGATTTGAGATACCGGCGAACGCCTGGGAGCGGCAAGTGCTGGGGCGGCGGATTGCCGCCTACGATCCGAAGTGGCTGGATCAGCTTTGCCTGACTGGCGCGGTGGGATGGGGACGGCTATCGCCGCATCCCGCGACGATTGACTCGGCAGGCGCGGCGAATGGGAACGGCTCCTCGTCGGGGGAAGTGGCAGCACCCCGGCAGCGTAGAGTGATTCCGACCAGTGTTGCGCCCATCACTTTCTTCGTCCGCGAGGAGTCGGATTGGATGATTCCGCGGCGCGAGGCCGGCGATGAGGCCGAGGCTCGGGGACTGAGCCAGGGGGCGCAACTTGTGCTGGAGTTTCTACGGCAGCGCGGAGCTTCGTTCTTTGCGGATATTGTGCGGGCTACGGGCAAGCTGAAGGCTGAGATCGAGACTGGACTTTGGGAGCTAGTCGCAGGGGGCCTGGTGACTGCCGATGGATTCGACAACCTACGAACGCTGATTGATCCGAAGCGGCGCACGGGGCAGGGAAGCAATCACGGTCCGCGTCCGCGGCATAGTTCGGGGCGCTGGGCACTGTTGCACGCCGATGTGGCTGCCGAGAGGAATCGAACCGTGGAGGCCGCGTGCCGGATGCTGCTCGGACGCTGGGGAATTGTGATTCGCGATCTTCTGGTTCGCGAGCCAAACTTGCCACCGTGGCGCGAATTGCTGATGGCATTCCGACGGCTCGAAGATCGCGGGGAGATTCGAGGCGGGCGTTTTGTGGATGGATTCCTGGGCGAGCAGTTCGCTCTGCCGGCTGCGGTCGAATCCCTGCGGGCGATGCGAGGTCTGCCGTTGACCGGAGAGACGGTGACGCTGTCGGCGGCCGACCCGCTGAACTTGACTGGAATTCTGGTGCCGGGCGAAAGAGTACCAGCGATTTCAGGAAGGACAGTCAGCTATAGAGATGGGATTGCGGTTTCAGCAGACCGAACCTCGGGTGAAGGTGCGCAGGTTGAGGCTTTGCCCAACTACTTCGCTCTCGGAGCAGTGAGAAACGCGGTGCTGGGAAGTCTTGCAAAAGCGCCCCATGCAATCAAGGCACCCCTGTGAAAGCAAGGTTTTCGCAGGGGCCCGGTGGCCGTCCGGTTTCGGCAGAAATCGGAAAAAAGAAAAAAGTCAGAAGCTCGATGAGGGGGTCCCCCGAGCTTCTGACTAGCGATCTCGGCTAGAACTGCTTGAAAGCGCTTCCCCCGTCGCTTTTGCCAAGAATCCGCACTTTTCCATGTTGCATGTCGAGTTCCACGGCGGAAATTCGGGTAGCCTGTTGAGGAGCTTCCGCATAATCCCTTTATTTACAGCTTTTTAAGAGCGGTGCTGGCCAGCCTGACGCATCCAAACGGAATCGACGAGACCCGCAAAGGCTATCTGATCAGATAGTTGAACTAACCGTTCGGATATTGGAAGGAAGGTTCACATCGGACATGCATTTGCCTCCGCGCTGTGATAATAAGTTCTGCACGGACTGGGAGGCCCTGATTGCGCCCTAGACTCTTGGTAATCGCCGGACCCTCGAAGGACTCGACCATTCCGTTGCCAGACGGAGAAGCCACGGTCGGCCGCGATCCCGCCAATGCCGTGTCCGTCGCGGATGCATCGGTCTCCAGAAAACACTGCGTGCTCCGCCGCGAGGAAGACGGCCGTTTTCAAATCAAGGACTTGGACAGCCGCAATGGAACCCTGATTAATGGCCGGGCGGTGAAGGAACAGTGGCTGCGGCATGGAGACGAGATTGCGACCGGAGACTCTGTGTTTGTGTTCCTGGTGGAAGATCAGGAACAAGCCGTTCCCGCCAGCCGGGTTGAGTTCGATGACAGCCGCACGACGGCTGAGACCAAACTGATTCATCCCAAAGAAGTGATCTACCTGCAGCCGGGTCGGTTACAACGAGAGCTGCCCGCATCGTCGCAAGTGGCACGCAACTTGAGCGCGCTGCTCAAGATCAGCGGGGTCGTGCATGCGATCCGAGATCTGGAAGAATTGCAGGCGCAGTTACTGGATCTGATTTTTGAAGTGATTCCGGCGGGCCGGGGCGCGATTCTTCTGGCGGAGGGCGCAGGGCAGGAGTTCAACTGTCTTTACGCGCGAACCCGACACCCGGGGCAACCCCAACTCGTCCGCGTGAGCCGAACCATCGCGCGGCAGGTGATGAAGGACGACGTCGCGATTCTGGGAGTGGATGTTCCAGCCACCGGCAAGTTGCGCGACGTGGAAAGCTTGGTCCTCTCCGAGGTGCGGACGCTGTTGTGCGTGCCTCTGACGGTCTTTCGTCGGGCGATCGGGTGCATCTATCTGGACAGCACAAATGCGGCTGACCGATTTCGGGAAGATCACCTGGAATTGTTGACGGCAATCGCCGGGGTTTCGGCGGTGGCGCTGGATAATGCAAGGCGACTGCAATGGCTCGAGCAGGAAAACCAGCGGCTCACGACCGAAGTCAGACAAGAACAGAGCCTGGTGGGGGAAGGCGCGCGGATCAAGGAGATTTTTCAGTTCCTAGCGAGGGTCGCTCCCACCGAATCGACAGTCCTCATCGAAGGCGAAAGTGGAACGGGCAAGGAGCTGGTGGCGCGGGCGTTGCATCGCAACAGCCCCAGAGCCAGCAAGCCGTTCGTGGCGATTAACTGCGCGGCGATTCCCGAGTCACTGCTGGAGAGCGATCTGTTTGGTCATGAGCGCGGTGCCTTCACGGGTGCGGCCGTGCAGAAAAAGGGGCGGCTGGAAGTTGCGGATGGCGGCGTGGTGTTTCTCGACGAGATCGGTGAGTTGGCCCCCCCGCTGCAGGTCAAGCTTTTGCGCGTTCTGCAGGAGCGCGAATTCGAACGCGTAGGCGGAACGCATCCGATCAAGGTCGACATACGATTGATCGCTGCTACCAATCGTGATTTGAGCGAAGCGGTGCGTACTGGAGAGTTCCGCCAGGATCTGTACTACCGACTGGCGGTGGTCAACCTGACGATGCCTCCTCTGAGGGAGCGTCGCGAAGACATTCCGATGCTGACGCGGCATTTTCTGCAGAAGTATGCCAAACGATGCAAGGTGAAGGCGAAGCCCGTGTCGCGCGAAGCCATGGCGGCACTGGTGACCTACGAGTGGCCGGGGAATGTGCGTGAGTTGGAGAATGCAGTCGAGCGGGCGTTGGTGATGGGAGCATCCGACACAGTGCAGTTGGAGGACCTGCCAGAATCATTGTTGGAACAGGCTCCCGCAGCCGAAACGCACGAGGGGAAGTATCACGCCAGCGTGAAAAAATGGAAGAAACAATTGATTGTCGAGGCGGTAGAGCAGACTCGGGGAAATTACGTGGAGGCGGCGGCAATTTTGGGAGTGCATCCGAATTACTTGCACCGTCTGATCCGCAACCTCGGATTGAAAGAGGAACTGAATGAAATTCTGCGGTCGCGCAGCAAGTTTTCCGGAGGCGCGGCATAGCAACGATTCTGAGAAGCAAGACGCCTCAGTTCCAACCGCGGTTCAGGGAAGCGACAGTTGAATGAGGCGAGCCGGATCGAGGTAGGTGCCTTGCCATCGAACCGCGACGTGAAGATGAGGGCCGGTTGCGCGTCCTGTGCCTCCACTCAGACCGATTTCCTCACCTCGCTTCACCGCGTCCCCTTCCTTCACCTGCAATGCAGAAAGATGGAAGTATAGCGTGAGAAGTCCCTCACCGTGGTCGATCACAACGCAGTTGCCTTCGAAATACAGAAAGCGCGCAAGCAGCACGGTCCCTGAGTTCATGGCCGCGACTGGAGTGCCGGTTGGAACCCGGAAATCGAGCCCCCAGTGTGGCCGCTGCGCTTTGCCGTTGAAGATTCGCTGCGAACCGTAGACATCGGAGATCGCCGCATCCGCAGGGGCCGTAAACTTGCCGTCCCACTCACGAGACGGGGTAACACGATTCAGATAGTCCTCTTTGATCTTCACCCCTTCCGCGATTTGCTGTTGCTGCTCAGGAGAGGGTTCGGTGAATTTTTTTTCCACCGTCAGATTGACTTTAATCTGAGGATACCGGGCATGGGCAACCGCAAACCTAGGCGTGAACGTCATTGCAGCCTTGGTCGCGGCCTGTTCGGCAGACAGTTCGAGCGCATACTTTCCGGGAATGGTTTCGAAGGTTACGCCAGCGAGCGTGAACCAAGTTTTCGTGGAAGCGTCGTAACTGAATTTGAGCTGATGGCCCAGCCAAGTGCCGGTGAGGGACTGGAGTTTAGATGGCGGCTTCACTTGAAACAAAACCGGTGTCCCGTTAACCAAGCGGGTGGGCTGGGTCTTGACGTTCCATGTTACGCCGAAGGCGGGAAGCACGGAGCAGAGAAGGATGAGTGCGCAGTTGGCGGCTGCACCTAACGGTGCTCGGAGCCGCCGGGCTTCGCCCTGGCGGGACAGCCGAGGCGGCCGCTCCCACGCGAGATTGCATGGCTGCGAATTCGATGGGGACAGGCTTGTGAGCTTCTGGAGTTTCACTTCACCAAGCGTAGCACCCTGCGGAATTGCGTCGCTATAATTCTGGGCATGGGGATCCGGATTCTTACTGGGTCTCAGCTCCGGTCGTTGACTCGCTTCTCCTAGGCTCGCCAGCGTCGCTTTCAGCTCCAGCTTTCCCCTCAGTTTCTCCACCGGCTCCGCCAGCACCTCTTTTTTAGGTTTCACAATCCGAACAGGCGAACTGTTGTGCTTCAAGTGTTTCGACTGTGTGGAACCAACTCCTTTTCTGTAATCCAAGCAGACCACTGGTTCTCCTCGGTTTGGCTTCCGGTTTGACAAACTGTCGGGAACCGCGGCGCTGACTTCCGCGAAGCCCGTTTGAACGAAGCCGCTTCGGGGCAGACGCTTTCGCGTGTATAGACACAAGCGTCGAACTTCCCTTTTGAAGAACGGATGGTGCCGGCGGTAAAATCACGCAGATCGTTGCTGGAAGTAATGGTTCGATGAGCATCAATAACAGCCTTTTGGCTAAACGTCCCGTCTGGCAAGGCTTTTGAGACCAAAATCGACTCAAATTCCATAGAGGCCTCTTCAAGCGAGCAGTTCTCTCCGGCGCTTCGCGAGCGTTCAGCCCCATAATTTTCACTTGATAAAACTGTGAAAGACGCACAGGACTCTGATTAATCGCCACCCACAGTCCACTTTACATTCTAGTGAAGATACGGGAGGATTGAGGCGACGGTTCACTTGACTATCTAGCAAAGACAGATGGGGCGAAGAGCGAGGAGCATGATGGCAGGACGGGAGAAGGCGGTGAAGGTGGGCGGCGAGGGAATGCAACTGCTGCAGGGGACGCTGGACACGATTGTGCTGCGGACGCTGGCGGCGATGGGGCCCGCAAC